>ERZ827452.2385-NODE-2385-length-14347-cov-3.974741_pt1 | contig 14347 bp, 13 predicted proteins | sample MGYA00519866_ERZ827452 | MGnify/ENA primary metagenome ERZ827452 (study PRJEB31778, sample SAMEA3449307) | human gut metagenome | biome: human gut; feature: human-associated habitat; material: faeces | place: United Kingdom | collected 2010/2012 ... | reverse complement strand
AAAATGCTATTAGAAAAATTGCAGCACAAGCGGGAATAGAGAAAAGAGTATTTCCACATCTCTTAAGACATACTTTTGCGACTCACGCACTTAACAAAGGTATGCCGCTGGCTGGCCTGTGTGATCTGATGGGCCATGCCAGCGTAGAGACCACAAGGATTTACGCTAAAAACAGCAGACAAAAACTTAAGTATGATTATGATTTATATGTATCCGCATAAGTAAGGTCGGTAACGGAAGAAAAATAAATACCGGCCCGGAGGGGCTTAGTTAAGTGCGGCCAGCGAACGGAGTTTAGCACAGCAAGCAGAATTGAGGGAATTGTTATGCATAGGAGATCCTGAAGAAGACTGGGGGAAACACGAAGGGAAAAATATATTATGCTTCTGGTTCAAAAAATGCTGAATATAAAGTCGAAACTGGACTAGTAGAAGTGACAGTTCCTGCTGGAAAATATCTGGTTCTTGCAGCTAATTCGGTCACTACTCCGAATACAGGACAGATGTCATGTGGCTTAGGAGCATCTTCTGGAACACTGATTGGAGAGAATACTACACGTACAGAATCAACTTCTGGAGGTGGTGTTGTGAATTTTGCTTATCTTGATACAGATAATATATCAACAATAAAAACTTCCGGATATGGATATAATGATGAATCCTATATGTATAGATCTATTCTTGTCGCAATCAGATTGTAATTTAAGCAAGATCGAGTTGAAAATTGCACGCCCAATTATTCGCTTAATATTCTAATATATCCAAGTCGATTAGAAGCATCATTGGCATATATATCCAGATAATAACCCAGGTGATCTGAGGCGATGGATACGTCTAGCGTATCATAATCAGACCATTTTTTCAGTTCAACATGTTTAATATTTTCCAATTTCGAGGTCTTCGTGTTTTGAATCGGAAAGAGGCCGTTAACAATAGGCTTCAAATGCAATAATATTCATAAATTAGGTAATAAGCCATGAAAATGGCATTACATAGAAAAAATAATAGGAGGAATTCTTTATGCCAAAATTAATTTTAGTATCGGGAAAAGAAATCCCAGTAAAAAATGTGATGCATTGGTCGAGCAAGGAAAGTTTAGAGGTAAGCATTGTAGAATCTGAATTGGCTTCCTGTGGTTTAGACCTTTCGATAGTGCTTACATTATTAAAAGATTCTGCAGAGACAGCAGAAATGAAACTGGTTAATGATGCGGGTATACTGGAAAATGTTTATTACAATTACTCAAAGTTGGATGGTTATAGCGTTACATATGATCAGACAATAAGTGCTGATGTGAGCGAGCCAGAAGAGACTTCAGACGTAAAAGAAACAGTTATTGTTATAAACATCAAACAGTTATCAAATTTGGAACAGCAGGTCGCAAGTAACACAGAAATGGTAGAAGCTATGACGGTTGCCATTGCAACGATGATGGGAGAATAATGAATATGCAGAGCTGGAAGAAAACAATTTTTATTAATGCAATTAGAATTAAGTTGAGATCAGGGGAAGAAACATTGGAGGAAATCCTTTCAGGATATCCAAAACTGACGGACGAGGAAAAAGAAATCCTTCGTAAAGAATTTTCAAAATAATTGACAAAAAAGAGGGCGAAAGTCAGCGGATGATTTCGTCCTCTTTTTCTAAAATATTTGGGAAAAGTTTTTGACAAGAATTTTGAGAAGTTTTGACAAAAGTTTTGGGCGCGCACAAATATATCGGAATTGATTTGGGCAGTGAATTTCTGAAAATTGCAGTCCATGAAAATAACAGAATATGCGGGGAAATAAGCGAACGGATTCCAGAACAGCTTCGGATGGATGGAAAGATCCTTTCTTTGGAATCAGCGGCAGAATTTTTAAAAGAAACAGGAAGAAAACATGGATTATCCAGATACGGCGCATGCGTGGTTCTGCCAGAAAAACAGGTGATCACAAAACGAGTCCGTATGGCAGGGATGGATCCGAAGCATCTGATACTGAATCTGCCTTATGAATTTTATGATTATCTGGAACACAGTGTGGAAGAATGGGTCTATGATTACAGCTTGGCGGATTCAATACCGGATGGAACGGGACAGGATGAAAGCATGGATCTTCTGGCGGCTGCAGTGCCTGTCAGGGTTGTGGAGTGGTACCAGAAATTGATCCGTATGGTTGGCTGGAAATTGTCTGCCATGGCTCCGGCGTCCAGTGCCATTTCCAATCTGATCATGTCTGACCAGGGAAAACAGGATGTCAGACGGAGCAATTGCTGCGTGATGGATTGCGGCAGACAGGGTGTGCGGTTGTATTTTTATCAAAAGGGTCTGTTGTTCGCAAAACGTGGCCTGGAGTTTTGCGATACAGAGGAAAGGCTGCTGTTTGAGCTGGAAAAGATCTGGGATTATTATCAGACCTGCTATCCGGGATATATTCCGGAACTGATTTATGTTACTGGAGGAAAACGGAATCCCTTATTGGAGGCTGCAATCACGGAACGGCTGGAAGCAGAATGCTGTGACTGGACGAAATTACTGGATAACAGTCAGAAACCGGTGCGGGGACTGATCAGTGCAGAAGCTGCCGGAATAACATTTTGGAAAGGATAGGCAATGGAGGAAAGAAAAAGGACGGAGAGAAAGAACATCAATTTTGCGTCCTATAAAGGGAAAAGGGACAGAAAGAAATATCTGCCGGTTTTTCCTGTGTTATTGGTCTGGTGCCTGATGATCTGGTGTATGTTCATAAGCCCTTTAAGAGACCTGGCGATCCAGAAACAGGCATTGACTCAGAAACAGAAGGAATTAGCGGTACTTCTTGATGAGAATAAAGACTATGAAGAGATGGAACAGGCATATCAGCAATGGTCCGGGACAGAAAAAGAGCCCATGGGACAAAACCGTTTCCGCATGGAATTTTGGGGGCTTCTGAAAGATGAGATATTTGATCATGGAAAGGTAAAAGAGATCGAGTTATCAGGAAACCGCTGCAGGATTTTGCTGTCTGACTGGACTTTGGAGAAAACAGCAGAAGCCATGGAACGGATCGAGATCAGTCCGCTGGTGGATCATGTGGAGCTGACCAGGCAGAATGAGCAGACAGAACTGGAAGTTTTGCTGGTGGGAGGGGAAGATCATGAACTTTAAGCATATGGATTTTCAGAAGAAAACCATGCTGACACTGGTTGTTCTGTTGATAGTAATTCTGGTTTATGCAGTGGCCTTTGCAGCGCCTGTCAGAAGGAAAAGCGAAGAATGTCAAAAAGAATTGGTGCAGACTGAGCGTCAGATCCGGGAACAGAAGGATCTTTCTGAAAATAAAAGATGGATAGAACAGGAGATGGATGGACTTCCATTCCGCATGGAGGAATTACCGGAATACAATAACCAGAAACATGAGATGAAAGAATTAAAAGAAATTTTTGATGGTATCCCTGGATATGGACTGGAATTTCAAACAGAAAAAATCAATGAAATGTTGATGACCAGAGATGTGACGGTGACCTGTGAGATATCGGGGATCGAGGAACTGGAAGAGATCACAGGAAAAATTGAGCATGGGGATGATCCGGCGCTGATTCTGGAGACCGTCGTGAAGCGTGACCCAGACGCTGGCAAGGATATTTTTGAGGCAACACCGTCTGAGGTATCCGGACCGGAGAAAGAAAATGAGAATTATTCCTGTATGATTCGGATTCGTTTCTTTGAAAAAGTATCAAAATAAAATACATAAATTGTGATTGATTTATAAAACAATATCTAGTATATTATGTAATAGGTTAGTGGAGAATAGAATCCGGAAGGAGCAGCAAAAAGATGATTAGAGTTGCAGTAGATGCCATGGGTGGTGACTACGCGCCGGTTGAGATGGTAAAAGGCGCTGTGGACGCGGTGGCAAAGACTGACCAGATTGAGATTGCCCTGGTAGGTAAAGAAGATGTGGTACGCCGGGAACTGGAGAAATATTCTTACCCCAAAGACCGGATCCGGGTGGTTCATGCATCAGAGGTCATTGAGACTGAGGAACCGCCGGTGAATGCGATCCGGAAAAAGAAGGATTCGTCCATTGTGGTTGGTATGAATATGGTGAAGAAACAGGAGGCAGATGCCTTTGTTTCTGCCGGGAGCTCAGGAGCGATCCTGGTAGGCGGTCAGGTGATCGTTGGAAGGATCAAAGGGGTGGAACGTCCGCCGTTAGCACCGTTAATTCCTACAGAAAAGGGAGTATCCCTTCTGATCGACTGTGGGGCTAATGTGGATGCAAGACCGTCCCATTTAGTACAGTTTGCCAGAATGGGTTCTATCTATATGGAACACGTGATCGGGATCAAGAAGCCGAGAGTTGCGATTGTTAACATCGGCGCAGAAGAAGAAAAGGGCAATGCACTGGTGAAGGAGACTTTCCCGCTTCTGAAAGCCTGTGAGGATATCAATTTTATTGGAAGCATCGAGGCAAGAGAGATCCCTCACGGAGGAGCAGATGTGATCGTCAGCGAAGCTTTCGTGGGAAATGTGATCTTAAAGCTGTATGAAGGCGTGGGAGCTACGCTGATCAGCATGGTAAAGAAGGGGATGTTGACTTCTCTTCGAAGCAAGATCGGCGCGTTATTAGTAAAGCCGGCACTGAAAGAGACGTTAAAGGCTTTTGATGCCAGCCAGTATGGCGGTGCGCCGCTTCTTGGATTAAAGGGCTTAGTGGTAAAGACCCACGGCAATTCCAAAGCCTTAGAGGTTTGTAATTCTATTTTGCAGTGTGAGACCTTTACAAAGCAGCAGATCAATGAAAAGATAAAAGAAAGTTTGAGCGTCAGCTTAAAAACAGAGCCTTCCGATAACGGAAAGCCTGAAAAATAATATTTATATTTTAAGAGAGGAAGGATTTGAGTTATGGAATTTGAGAAATTACAGGGAATTATTGCAGAGGTATTAAATGTGGATGCAGAGGACATCACTATGGCTACCACATTTGTTGATGACTTAGGTGCCGACTCCCTGGATATTTTCCAGATTATCATGGGTATCGAGGAAGAATTTGACATTGAGATCCCACAGGAAGCTGCAGAGAACATCGTGACCGTTGGAGATGCAGTGGAGCAGATCAAGAGCGCATTAAACTAAGAAAATCAATGAAGTGAAAGATAAAGAACGCTGCAGCATGTAAAAGGCTGCGGCGTTTCCATTAAGGGGGAACCTAGATGAGCAGGGATTTAAAGGAACTGGAAGAGAAAATCGGATATGAGTTTCACAATAAGCAGCTGTTCCGTCAGTCCATGATCCACAGTTCATATGCCAATGAACACAGGCTGGACAAACTGGAGTGCAACGAACGGCTGGAATTTTTAGGTGATGCAGTGCTGGAGGTAGTGTCCAGTGATTTCTTATTTCACCGTTTCCGTCAGTCTCCGGAGGGAGATTTAACAAAGACAAGAGCCAGCATGGTATGCGAACCGGCACTTGCTTACTGTGCGGGAGAGATCCAGCTGGGTGAGTATCTGCTGCTTGGCAAGGGCGAGGAGGCCACAGGAGGGCGCGGACGCAACTCCATCGTTTCTGATGCCATGGAAGCTTTAATTGGTGCGATTTATCTGGATGGTGGTTTTGCTAATGCAAAAGAGTTTATTTTGCGGTTTATTATGAATGATATGGAGCACAAGCAGCTCTTTTATGATAGCAAGACTATTTTACAGGAAATGGTTCAGAGCCAGGGAGAAGAACCGCTGGTTTACGAACTGTTAGGGGAAAAGGGACCGGATCATAATAAGACCTTTGAAGTGCGGGCGCTGATCGGCACAGAGGAGATCGGAAGAGGAACTGGACGGACTAAGAAGGCGGCAGAAGCGATGGCGGCCTACAAGGGAATCTTGAAATTAAAGGAAATGTAGGTGTTTTATGTACTTAAAAAGCATTGAGGTGCAGGGATTCAAATCATTTGCCAATAAGATCGTCTTTGAGTTCCACAACGGAATCACCGGAATCGTTGGACCTAACGGCAGTGGTAAGAGCAATGTTGCTGATGCGGTCCGCTGGGTACTTGGTGAACAGAGGATCAAGCAGCTTCGTGGCGCCAGTATGCAGGATGTGATCTTCTCTGGAACGGAGCTTCGAAAGCCACAGGGATTTGCCTACGTGGCCATTACCCTGGATAATTCCGATCATCAGCTGGCCATTGACTATGATGAGGTGACGGTGTCCAGACGGATTTACCGCTCTGGCGAGAGCGAGTACCGGATCAATGGCAGCGCCTGTCGGTTAAAGGACGTCAATGAGCTGTTTTATGATACCGGTATTGGCAAAGAGGGATATTCCATTATTGGACAGGGCCAGATCGATAAGATCCTGAGCGGAAAGCCGGAGGAACGGCGGGAGCTGTTTGATGAAGCGGCGGGAATCGTAAAGTTCAAGCGCCGGAAAGCCATTGCCCAGAAAAAACTAGAGGATGAGAAACAGAATCTGGTCCGTGTGACAGATATTTTATCGGAGCTGGAAAAACAGGTGGGACCGCTGGCGAAGCAGTCCGAGACTGCCAGAGAGTATTTGAAACTGAAGGAAGAGCTGAAACGGTACGAAGTCAATCTGTTTTTGACAGAAACCCAGGAGTTAAAAGTCCAGCTGCGAGAAGTAGAAAGCAAGGAACAGATCGTAACGGGTGATCTGGAGGAAACTCAGAAAACATCAGAACAGATCCGTGTCACGTATGAGGAACTGGATCAGCAGTTAGAACAGAAAAATCAGGAATTAGACCAGATCCGCAATGAGAAGAACCAGTCAGACTTATTAAAAGGCAGTATGGAAGGCCAGATCAATGTCTTAAAAGAGCAGATCAACACCGAAAAAATCAATGCGGAGCATCTGGCATCCCGGATCCAGTCGATGGATAAGGAGATGGAAGAAAAGCGGGAGCAGATCGGCCAGTATCAGAAGGAGCATGAGGATCTGACCGCACAGGCACGGGAAAGCTTAAAACGTCAGGAAGAGGCAGAAAAAGCAGTTCAGGATGCGGACGAGAAGCGTATGCTGTTAGATCAGCAGGTAGAAGAGCAGAAACAGACCATTATCCAGACGCTGAATGAAAAGGCAGATCTGACTGCGAAAAAACAGCGGTATGAGACCATGTTAGAGCAGGTGCTGGTGCGCCGGTCTGAAGTGGCCCAGAAGCTTTTGAAATCCAAGAGTGATGAGTCTGTTCAGGAAGAACAGCGCAAGGAAGAAGAAAAACATCTGCGGGAATTAAAGGACCGTTTGGTGGACCTGGAACTGCAGAGAGGAACCTGTGAGGAGGCCATCGGCCAGACGGAGCAGGAGGTCCGCCGGTTGAACCGCCAGTTAAATGAGACCCAACAGGAGTACCGGGCTGCTTACACCAGGATGGACTCCCTGAAAAACTTAGCGGAACGCTATGACGGCTACGGAGGAAGTATCCGGAAGGTCATGGAGGTCCGGGACCGGGTGAAGGGCATCCACGGTGTGGTGGCGGATATCATTTCCACGAAAAAGGAGTATGAGACTGCTATTGAGACGGCTTTAGGCGGCAGTATCCAGAATATCGTTACAGATTCCGAGACGACGGCCAAGCAGTTGATCGAGTATTTAAAGAAGAATAAATTTGGCCGGGCGACATTTTTGCCGCTGACCAGTGTGGGACAGAAAAACAGCAGCTTTAACCAGGAAAAAGCTTTAAAAGAACCGGGCGTGATCGGTCTGGCAAGTACTCTGGTGCAGGCGGAGAAGCAGTATGAGGGGCTGATCCGTTATCTGCTGGGCAAGGTGGTGGTGGTGGATCAGATCGACCATGCGATCGCGTTGGCCAGAAAGTTCCAGTACACCTTAAGGATTGTTACTTTAGATGGCGAGTTACTGAGCGCCGGAGGTTCCATGACCGGAGGTGCCTTTAAGAATACCAGCAATCTTCTGGGACGGCGCCGGGAGATCGAGGAGCTGGAAGAACGATGTCAGAGGTGTCTGGATGAAGTACACCGGATCGAGAAGGAGTTAAGCCTGCGGGAAGGAGAACTGACCGGACATCAGGACGAATTGGATCAGATCCGAAAGGAATATCAGAGTGTTTCCCTGAAACAGAATACGGTTCAGATCCATGTCCGTCAGCTGGAACAGAAGATCCAGGAAATTTCTGATTCTTCTACGGATATGGTATTGGAGAATACCCAGTTGGAGGAACAGATCCATGAGCTGCAGAGAAACCAGGCAGAGTTGAGAAAAGAGATCGAGAGTCTGGAAATCCGTAACGCAGACACAGAGAAGCAGATCCAGAAGTTGGGTGAGATCCAGGGAGAGTACCGGCAGAAACGGGAAGAACTGGCGAAAGACTTGTCTGCGATCCAGTTAGAGACCGCAGCGTTACAGCAGAAATACCAGTTTGTGAGGGAAAATACAAACCGTATCCGGGAAGAAATCCGCAGACGGGAAGAAGAAAAACAGGAACTGTTATCCCACGGAACCAACACGGATCAGATTATCCAGGGAAAGCAGGAAGAAATCCAAAGACTGGAAGAACAGATCCGGACTATGGCTGGGCAGATCGAGGACGGTCAGAAACGGCTGGATGAAAAAGTCTTAGAAAAGGATGAGATTTCCAGGCAGCAGAAAGGGCTGTTCCAGAAGCGGGAAGAATTGTCCAGGCGGATGACGGAACTGGAAAAAGAGCATTTCCGTCTGGATGGACAGAAGGACAAGCTGACGGAGCGGTTAGACCGCCATGTGGACTATATGTGGTCCGAATATGAGATGACCTATTCCAAGGCGGAGGCATTGCGGGATGATGAGCTTTCTTCAATCCCGGAATTGAAACGCCAGGCTGATAGACTGAAAAGCGCTATCCGCGCGTTGGGCAATGTCAATGTCAACGCCATTGAGGATTATAAGGAAGTATCGGAACGATATGAGTTTATGAAGACCCAGCATGAGGATCTGGTGCAGGCAGAAGTCACGTTGCTAAATATTATTGAAGAACTGGATACAGGCATGCGCCGCCAGTTTGATGAGAAGTTTAAGGAGATCCGCAGTGAGTTTGATAAGGTATTCCGGGAATTGTTCGGAGGCGGGCATGGTAACCTGGAACTGGTGGATGGAGAAGATATCCTGGAAGCCGGAATCCAGATTATTTCCCAGCCGCCGGGCAAGAAGCTGCAGAATATGATGCAGCTATCCGGTGGTGAAAAGGCCTTGACCGCCATTGCCCTGTTATTTGCGATCCAGAACCTGAAACCGTCTCCATTCTGTCTGTTGGACGAGATCGAGGCGGCGCTGGATGATTCCAACGTAGACCGTTTTGCCGGATATCTCCATAAATTGACGGCCCATACCCAGTTTATTGTCATTACCCACAGACGAGGGACCATGGTGGCGGCGGACCGGCTCTATGGTATCACCATGCAGGAAAAGGGCGTATCGACTCTGGTATCGGTCAATCTGATTGAAGAAGCATTAACACAATGATCCCCGTTTATGCAGCACATGGACGGTGATAGATAGAAAAAGGAGGCAGGCTATGGCAGAAGGAAAGAAAGGATTTTTTGGAAGACTGGTAGAAGGTCTGACAAAAACCAGGGATAATATCATTTCCGGAATGGATTCCATTTTCAGCGGGTTTTCCGCCATCGATGATGATTTCTATGAGGAAATTGAAGAGACACTGATCATGGGAGATCTGGGAATCCAGACTACCATGTCCATTGTAGAGGATCTGAGAAAGAAGGTAAAAGAACAGCATATCAAGGACCCGTCTGAGTGCAAGGCTCTTCTTATGGAGAGCATGAAGCAGCAGATGGATTTAGGGGAAAATGCGTATGAGTTTGAGAACCGCAGATCTGTGGTGCTGGTGATCGGTGTTAATGGTGTTGGAAAAACAACATCTGTCGGAAAACTGGCTGGGCAGTTAAAGGATCAGGGAAAGAAAGTGATCCTGGCGGCAGCAGATACTTTCCGTGCGGCAGCGATCGAGCAGCTGACTGAGTGGTCTCATCGTGCTGGTGTGGAGATTATTGCCCAGAAAGAGGGCTCCGACCCGGCGGCAGTGATCTATGACGCGGTTGCTGCGGCAAAATCCAGAAATGCCGATGTGCTGATCTGTGATACTGCAGGACGTCTTCACAATAAGAAGAATCTGATGGAAGAGTTAAAGAAGATCAACCGGATCATTGAGAAGGAGTATCCGGACGCATACCGGGAGACTCTGGTGGTATTAGACGGCACCACTGGTCAGAACGCATTATCCCAGGCAAAGCAGTTTATGGAAGTAGCAGATGTAACCGGTATTATCCTGACAAAGCTGGATGGAACAGCGAAGGGTGGAATCGCAGTAGCGATCCAGTCAGAACTTGGTATTCCGGTAAAATACATTGGAATCGGTGAGAAGATTGATGATCTTCAGAAATTTGATGCAGAAGCGTTTATTCATGCGTTATTCAATGTAGAACACCAAGAATAAGTACACAAAGAGGACCCGCAAAGGAGAAAAAATTATGATGACATTAGAGAGCTTTGAAGAGGCATCAGAGGCAGTCAGCAAGGTAACTCAGGAGACAAAACTGGTATACAGCGAGTATTATTCTTCCCAGACCGGCAACAAGGTTTATTTTAAACCGGAGAATATGCAGTATACAGGTGCTTATAAAGTAAGAGGCGCTTACTATAAGATCAGCACCTTATCGGAGGAAGAAAAACAGCGTGGTCTGATCACGGCTTCCGCAGGAAATCATGCACAGGGCGTGGCATATGCGGCAAAATTAGCAGGAATCCCGGCAACCATCGTGATGCCGACACCAACCCCGCTGATCAAGATCAACCGTACTAAGGGCTACGGAGCAGAAGTAGTTCTGGCAGGTGATGTGTTTGACGAGGCATGCGAGTACGCTTATAAGCTGGCTGAGGAGAGAGGATTGACGTTTGTTCATCCATTTAATGATCTGGCAGTTGCTACGGGCCAGGGAACCATCGCTATGGAGATCATCAAGGAACTGCCAACGGTAGACTATATCCTGGTTCCAATCGGCGGCGGCGGTTTATGTGCCGGTGTTTCTACTCTGGCCAAGCTGTTAAATCCAAAGATCAAGGTGATCGGTGTGGAGCCAGCAGGCGCCAACTGTATGCAGGAATCCTTAAAAGCAGGACATGTAGTGGCTCTTCCAACTGTGAATACCATTGCGGATGGTACTGCGGTTAAATGCCCCGGCGATAAGATTTTCCCATATATCCAGGAAAATGTAGATGAGATCATCACTGTAGAGGACAGCGAGCTGATCGTAGCGTTCCTGGATATGGTAGAAAACCACAAGATGATCGTGGAGAATTCCGGACTTCTGACTGTAGCAGCCCTGAAGCATCTGGATGTAAAGAAGAAAAAGATCGTTTCCGTATTAAGCGGCGGCAATATGGATGTGATCACCATGGCTTCTATCGTCCAGCACGGACTGATCCAGAGAGATCGTGTATTTACCGTATCTGTTTTACTTCCTGATAAACCAGGTGAGCTGGCAAAGGTATCCTCCCTGCTTGCAGAGCAGAAGGGCAACGTCATCAAGCTGGAGCACAACCAGTTTGTCAGCATCAACCGGAGTGCTGCTGTGGAGCTGCGTATCACCCTCGAGGCATATGGAACGGATCACAAGAATATGATCGTGAAAGCGTTAAAGGATGCCGGATATCGCCCAAAGCTGGTTCAGACCACAGGAACCATCTAGCAGAATGGGGGCTTAGGGGATGAAGTACGCGGAGATAAAAAACGCTGTAGAAAACAACCTGAAATATTTCCTGAAATGGGCTTTCTTGTCGATTCTGATCGGCTGTGCAGGAGGGCTGATCGGCGGCGTATTTGGTCTGGCGATCAAGAAGGCAGCGGGATTTTTTGGAAGCTGTCATTGGCTTTTATATCTGCTGCCGGTGTCCGGATGCCTGATCGTGTGGCTGTACCGGACGTTTCATGAGGAGGGAAACCGGGGGACCAATATGGTTCTGGATTCCATCTCCTCAGATGCCAGCATTACTCCGGCGACAGGACCATTGATCTTTATCAGTACGGTGTTGACCCATCTGACCGGAGGCTCTGCCGGACGGGAGGGCGCAGCTCTTCAGCTTGGAGGCAGCATCGGAAGTCTGATCGGTAAAGCACTGCATCTGGATCAGAGAGATTTAAAAATTGCAGTTATGTGCGGAATGAGTGGCTGCTTTGGCGCCTTGTTTGGAACACCTTTAGCAGCGGCTGTGTTCTGTATGGAAGTGATCAGCATTGGCGTCATGTATTATGCAGCATTAGTTCCATGCCTGTTTTCTTCCCTGATCGGTGCGGGAATTTCAGGAAAACTCGGATTGTCTGCAGAACATTTCACCATTGTAGAGATTCCGGAATTTGGATTAAAACCGGCGGTTCTCATCATCGTTCTTGGGATTTTATGCGCGCTTATCAGCATGACGTTTTGTGTATTTCTTCATGAGGCGGAACACTGGTATCGCAGATTTTTTAAGAATCCTTATATCCGGATACTGGCAGCCAGCCTGATCCTGATCGGGTTGACGCTGGTTACAGGTACGAGGGCTTACAATGGAAGCAGTATGGGACTGATCGAGCAGGCCATCGAAGGACATGTACCATATGAAGCATTTTTCTTAAAAGCTGTGTTTACAGCAGTAACTCTTGGGGCAGGCTATAAAGGAGGAGAGATTGTTCCGACTCTGTGTGTGGGAGCTACTTTTGGCTGTGCAGTGGGAATGTTATTGGGATTTTCTCCATCTCTTTGTGCAGCCTGCGGTATGATCGCGCTGTTTGCAGGTGTTACGAACTGTCCGGTATCCAGCATTCTGATCGCATTTGAAATGTGTGGATTTGAAGCAATGCCCTATTTTGCACTGGCCGTGGCGGTCAGCTTTACCCTGTCCGGATATTATGGACTGTATAAGAGTCAGAAATTTATTTATTCAAAGATCCGTACAGAGTTTATTAACCGGAAAGCCAATTAGGATACGATACGATGGTTCCTGTCATACGGTAACTGGTCGAAAAAGGTTGTTTTTGTGCAAACTGTTGGATTTTATGGGAAACTGTGTTATAATACGCACAAAAGCACCAGGAGGGTGATGCGATCATGATGGTAGAGCTTGGAAGAATGAAACGTCAGACCATAGAAGAACTCTGCAAAGAGAATAATGAGGTATTGGTGCGCGGTGCAGTGGACGGTACAATTGGCCGTGTATGGGTACCGCAGCTGGGTAATTCCTCATATTGCCTGATTGTTGTTGGAGACTTTGCGTATCTCATGGGACTTCCGCCTAAAGGAGAGCGGGCGCTGGATCTTAAGACCCAGATTTATCAGTCTGCGCCGAGGGCGTATATTTACCCGCAAAACGGACGTTGGGAGGATTGGCTGGAAGAAGAATTTATGGGTCAGACCCGTCTGGTCAGCCGCTATGCCCTGCGCAAAGACGAGCATCACTTTGATTCCGGGCTATTGAAGCAGTATATTGAGTCTGTCCCAAAGGGAATCCGGATCAAGCGGATCGATGACCGGTTATACCACCAGGCATTAAAGGAAGAGTGGAGTCGGGATCTGTGTGCAAACTTCGAAGATGAGAAACATTTCCAGGAAAAAGGGTTTGGTTATGTAGCCTTAAAGGGCCGGGAACTGGTGGCAGGCTGTTCCGCTTATGGAGCCAGTGAAGGTATGATGGAGATCGAGGTTGATACGAGAAAGGATTTCCGCAGACAGGGGCTGGCTTTGGCATGCAGCGCGGCATTTCTGCTGGAATGCCTGGAAAAGGGGATCATTCCAAATTGGGATGCAGTCAATCTCCAGTCAGTGGGACTGGCGGAAAAGCTTGGCTATGTGTATGACCGGGAATACCAGGTGTACCAGCTAAGAGAACTGGATGAGGAGTAGAGATCTTCTGTTCAGAACAGACTTGCCCAAGTATAACAGCAAGCTTGGTTACTGTTCACGCGTTGCGCAAACAGTAACCAAGCGAAAAACAGTTACGAAATTAACATAAAAATAAGATTGAAAAAGAATGTATGGTGCGGTATAATAACTTTAACAAAAGAAGCCTGCTTGGCAGGAGTTGTAATTCCTGGGGTGTTCGACACTCTTACTCACTTTGAACCTACATTTTGACATAAGGGATTCCTATATTTTCTGGTGGATGTCAGGCCTCCTTTGAGTGGAAGGCAGAAGTCAGAGTGCGGTTACCCACCTAGCAACGGCTAGGCGTCAAACAGTAAGAAACGGCATTTTGGGATTACAAAAGATAAAAGCAGCGAGAGATCGCTGCTTTATCTTTTATATCATAGGAAAATTCGTCCTATGATATAAAAAACGCTCCGCTAAGGATCGCACTGCGGCGGAGTGGAAGAATGTCGCTAAAG
>ERZ827452.2384-NODE-2384-length-14350-cov-9.243931_pt1 | contig 14350 bp, 7 predicted proteins | sample MGYA00519866_ERZ827452 | MGnify/ENA primary metagenome ERZ827452 (study PRJEB31778, sample SAMEA3449307) | human gut metagenome | biome: human gut; feature: human-associated habitat; material: faeces | place: United Kingdom | collected 2010/2012 ... | reverse complement strand
CTCCTCTGGACTGCATGGGCTGCGGCGAGTGCGTCACCGTCTGCCCCACCAAGGCTATCACCATGGTTCCTCAGGACAGCCAGGCCGATCAGCAGGCAGTCTTTGACTACTGCGTGGCCAACATCTCCAAGAAGGCTACCAAGATGGCTGATGACACCGTTATGGGCTCTCAGTTCAACCAGCCCCTGCTGGAGTTCTCTGGCTCCTGCGCAGGCTGTGCCGAGACCTCTTACGCTCGCCTGATCACTCAGCTGTTCGGCGAGAAGATGTACATCTCCAACGCTACCGGCTGCTCCTCTATCTGGGGCGGCACCGCTTCCATCTCTCCGTACACCGTCAACAAGGACAGCGGCCATGGTCCTGCATGGTGCAACTCCCTGTTCGAGGATAACGCAGAGCATGGTCTGGGCCTGTACATCGGCCAGAAGACCGTCCGCGAGAACCTGATCAAGGAGATCGCAGAGGTTGCTGGTTCCGACAAGGCTTCTGCTGAGCTGAAGGCTGCTTACGAGCAGTTCATCGCAACCAAGAACAACACCAAGGCCAACGACGAGCCCGCAAAGGCCCTGATCGCTGAGCTGGAGAAGGCTGCTGCTGCCGGCTGCGAGAAGTCTGCAGAGATCCTGAAGAGCAAGCAGTTCATCGCCAAGAAGTCCGTCTGGATCTTCGGTGGTGACGGCTGGGCATACGACATCGGCTTCGGCGGTCTGGACCACGTCCTGGCTTCCGGCGAGGATGTCAACGTCATGGTCTTCGATACTGAGATGTACTCCAACACCGGTGGACAGGCATCCAAGGCTTCCAACATTGGTGAGGTCTGCCAGTTCGCTGCTGCTGGTAAGGAGATCAGCAAGAAGAGCCTGTCCGAGATCGCTATGACCTACGGTTACATCTATGTTGCTCAGATCGCACTGGGTGCTAACCCGGCTCAGGCTGTCAAGGCCATTGCTGAGGCTGAGGCTTACCCCGGCCCGTCTCTGATCATCGGCTACGCTCCCTGCGAGCTGCACGGTGTCAAGGGCGGCATGACCAACTGCCAGAACGAGATGAAGAAGGCAGTCGAGGCTGGCTACTGGAACCTGTTCACCTTCAACCCCGCCAACAAGGCACAGGGCAAGAACCCCTTCACCCTGACCTCCAAGGCTGTGGACAACGAGAAGTATCAGGCTCTGCTGGCAAACGAGACCCGTTACAGCCGTCTGACCCGCGCCTTCCCCGAGCGTGCTAAGGAGCTGTTCGCTCGCAACCAGGAGGTTGCAAACGACCGCTACGAGCACCTGACCCGTCTGGTCGAGCTGTACAAGTAAGCTGTTTCAAAGCAGCGGCAGAGACACCAAATGAACCAGCGGCCCCTGCTCTTTCCCGTGTGAAGAGCGGCAGCCCCGCATCGGCGGTTACTGCGCAATGCAGCGGTGCGGAACTGTGGAATTTGCCTTTGCCGTGCACAGAACAGGCTGAACGTTTTGCCCTGTACCTGACAGAACGGTCGAAAAACCTGATTTCATTCCCCGCCTTTTGCGCAGGGGCTTGAGATACCAAAGCGCCCGCGAGGGCCCTTGAGAGCACACCCCGCGTGTGTCAGGAGCATAAGGTCTGCGTGCAGATACCTTGCTCCGCCTGCGGCATAAGACCTGCTTTGCAGGGATCTTGCCTCAGTGAAAAAACTGCATCAGTTTTTAGCGCCCCGCTCACCGCAAGGTGACCGGGGCGTATTTTTGTGTAAATAAAACTATAAGCCCGGAGCGTCCGCAGACGCTCCGGGCTTATTCTCTAAAAATAATTTTTCTACTTAAATCATGTCTGCGTGGTCAGCAACGCTTAAAATATCAGGCATATTGCAACTCTACCTTTCGGATCGGCTTTAAAAAAGCATCGGCATCAATATACAAATTGTTCAGGATGGGAACCAGATCGATATACTCTTCTTCTGCGGGAGCACCCTTGTATTTTGCCATGACTACAAGATAGCCCTTGTCCCATTCCAGAATATCCGTGTAACGTTCCAGCGAAGAAGGTGTGCGAAACCGGATGGTTCTGCCGTTGTAGGTGAACGCGGTAAAATTACCGCTGTTGTTCAAAAATGCACAATCGCTCATAAGAGTCCCTCCTTCATGGTTGCTTTTACAGTTTCATTTTAGCATCTCTGCAACCGAACGTCAACCAAAAAGCTTATCACAAAATCTTCCAGAATTTTCCGCTTCCTTTTTACAGTTTCTTCATAGCTTCTTAACGAAATGAATGGTGAAAGCTGTTATACTTTTGCCATGGGAAGCGGGGCCGCAACCACTTCCCAAGTAACATGATTCCTCCTCACACCAAGGCAATATCCAAGCAAAACACCCTTCTCTGTGTGCCGCAACACGGAGAAGGGTGTTTTGTTTCTGTACGACACCTTATAAAAATCTTTGCAAAACCTCGCTTTAGGGTTGACCCCCTTTTTTTGCGGCGCTATAATAAAAAAGGATATAGCCAACGCAGCGCCCGGCGCGGGTGCTGCGGCTGTGGAATTTACGAAAACTGGGAGGTGAACGCAGGACAATGGACCCTGATCATAGTCGAAGTAGCTCCACCGATGCGGTAGATCGGACAACAAAAAGTACTGCGTTCGCCTTTTTGCATCCGGCGGCTTATAAAAAGCCCCCGGCATAGGAAAGGCGCGGCTTTGCGTGCGCGGAAATGGCTGCTTTTGCGGCATTCCGGCACCGGGCGGCGCGTTTTTTGTTTCCCGACCTGCTGCATCCTCCGGCGCGGAGAAAGCGCTCCGTGCCGTATAGTGCCCAGAGGAGGTAGCCCATGGAAATGGAAGAAAAGAAGCTGGAAACCAACACGGAACAGAACCTGCCGGTGCAGGAGCTGCCCGCCGATATTCCCGCCGAGGTGCGTCAGAAGCTGGCGGAGGACCTGAACGAGGAAGCCACCGAGGACCTGAAGCAGGATATGCGGGAGGCAGAGCGGGAGGAAGCCAATGACGAAGAGGTCAAGGCAAACCCCGAGATGCTGACCAAGAGCCGTCTGCTGAAGCTGCTGATCAAAAAGCAGTACGTCAAGCTGCGCGAGGTGACCGAGGAAGAGCAGCCCGCCGACCTTGCCGAGCTGCTGGAAGAGCTGGACGAGAACAACCGTCTGGTGGTGTTCCGTCTGCTGAAAAAGGAAGTTGCCACCGAAGCCTTTGCCTATATGTCCGACGAAGCCCGGGACGATCTGGTGAACGCCTTCTCGGACGTGGAACTGGTGAGCGCCATCGAGGAAATGAGTCTGGACGATGCCGCCGACCTTTTGGAGGATATGCCCGCAGGTGTGGTCAAGCGGGTGCTGGAAAAATCCTCCCGGGAGACCCGCGAGAGCCTGAATAAGCTGCTGAACTACCCGGAAAGCTCTGCCGGCAGCCTGATGACCCCGGAATACGTGCGTCTGCGCATGGATATGACGGTGGAACAGGCTTTTGCCGCCATCCGCAAGCAGGGCGAGAACGCCGAGACCGTCTACACCTGCTATGTGGTGGAGAGCAACCGGCTGCAGGGCGTTGTCTCTGCCCGCAATCTGCTACTGGCAGACCCCAAGACCCCCATCACGGAGATCATGGAGGACAATCTGGTCACCGTGAAGGTCACCGACGATCAGGAGTTTGTGGCCCGTGAGATGCAGCGCTACGACTTTACCGCCATGCCCGTTCTGGACAACGAGGGAATGTTCGTGGGTATCATCACCATCGACGATGCTATTGACGTTCTGACCGATGAGAGCACCGAGGATATGCAGAAGATGGCTGCTATTCTCCCGGATGACGACGCCACCACTTACTTTGGCACCAGCGTGTGGACCCACGCAAAGCAACGCATCCCGTGGCTGCTGATCCTGATGCTGTCCGCTACTTTTACCGGCATGGTCACCACCCACTATGAGGAAGCCTTTGTCAGTCTGCCGCTGCTGGTGTCCTTCATGCCCATGCTGATGGATACCGCCGGTAACTGCGGCAACCAGATCAGCACCCTGATGGTGCGCGGTCTGGCACTGGGCGAGGTAGAGCCTGCCGACTTTGTGCGGGTGCTGGGCAAGGAGCTGCGGGTGTCTGCCATCGTGGGCGCAGTGCTGGGCATCGTGAATGGCCTGCGCATCTACCTGATGTACACCTTCCTCTTCCCCGGCCAGTACGCCAACGTGATGGGCTACGCCATCGTGGTCAGCGTGTCGCTGTTCTTCAGCGTCATTTTGGCAAAATTGGTGGGCGGTATGCTGCCGCTTGCCGCCAAAAAGCTGGGTGCCGACCCCGCCATTATGGCTACCCCCTTCATCACCACCATCGTGGACGCCTGCAGCCTGATCCTCTATTTCCAGATCGCACAGCTGGTGTTCCGCAATATGATGTAAAGAATAAAGCAATGCCGGACGGTCTGCGGACCGCCCGGCATTTTTTTGCTGGAAAAACAGTGTGGAAAACCGCTGTTTGTGTCCGTTTTCCACACCGGGTTTTTCTCCCCGGCGGTTTGTGGAAAACTGCCCGGGGCAAAATTCCAGATTGGAGAAAAGCAAACCCGTAAGCCGGAGTAAACTGTAAAAACAAAAGAAAAACCTTCGACTTTCTTTTTTATAAAAGGCAGAATGCCCACATTTTAGCCCAGAAACTTCCAGAATACGGCGGCGTCCATTACGGCTTGTATAGAGCTTTCCTCCACCGGATGTGGAAAACTATGTGGAAAAGGTGGAAAACATCGTTGGAAACTGCGCTTCTTTTTCACAAAAACGGTGGAAAACCCGGTGGAAAAAGTGAAAAGTTCATTCCAGAACGGATAGTCCATACAATTTCCGGTTGTCGTTTTGGGACTTAAAACCCGCATGAATGCTGTGTTTTTCCCGCCTTTTCCACACCCCGGCGGCTGCGGTGTGAAAAAACTGTGCTTGCAGCCTGTCTGCCGGGAAAGAAAGTGCAGTTTCAACGCCTTCCGCGTGGATTTTCTTGAATGCGGGGGCCTGTCATGGTAAAATAGGGGTAACATGAAACTGGCGGGGCATCCCGCAACGGAGGCGAAACACATGAACAACTGGCTGAACAGGCTGGAGCGCAAGTATGGCCGCTATGGCATCCCGAATCTGACCAATATTCTGGTGGCGGGGCAGATTTTGGTATTGGCCATCGAGCTGTTTGTTGACCGCACCATCACGGGCTGGCTGGGGCTGAACCGGTTCCTGCTGCTGCAAGGGCAGGTCTGGCGGGTGATCAGCTTTATATTCATCCCCTTTTCCGGCGGCAGCATCCTCAGCGTGGTGCTGGGCATCTACTTCACATGGTTCGTTGGCACGGCGCTGGAACGGGAGTGGGGCGATTTCCGCTATACGGTCTATCTGCTGTCCGGGATGCTGGGCACCGTGCTGGCCTGCCTGCTCACCGGCGTGACCGGCAGCACCTACTGCCTGTCCCTTTCGCTGCTGCTGGCCTTTGCCATGCTGTACCCGGAGGTGCAGGTGCTGCTCTTTTTCGTCATCCCGGTGCGGGTGAAGTATTTTGGCCTGTTCGCGGCGGCACTCTGGGTGTTCAGCTTCCTGACGGCTGCCCCGCTGGGCAAGCTGAATTATCTGCTCTGCATGGTGGGCTTTGCGGCGTTCTTTGGCCCGCAGGCTGCCCGCAGTGTCCGGGCATGGATCCGCCGGGAGCAGTGGAAGCGAAAGAACCGGAGGTGAGCCGCTCATGATGATCGACCGCCTTGCGGGCAACTCCGCCCTCAAAGACAGCGTCCGCCTGATGCTGGGCAGCCGCCGTCTGACCCACAGCGTGTTATTGGTGGGCGAGACGGGCCTGGGCGCGGGCTACGCGGCCCGGTGCGTGGCGGCAGACTATCTTTACCCGGCAGGCGGCGCACCTGCTGAGGCCCTTCTGCGGGGCGAATGCTGCCGTGCCGTGGGCAAAGCCGGTGACCGCGACAGCGGCCGCATCGAGACCGGCGTGGTACGGGAGGCCATCTCCGTCACCGGCATGGGCTCGGGCGGGCGGTATCTCGTCAGTCAGGTCAAGGCCATGCGCACCGAAATTTTCAATACCAGCCTCTCCGCCGAGGGCCGCGCCGTCCTGCTCTACCATGTGGAGCGGATGAACGAGGAATCCGCCAACGCCCTGCTGAAGGTGATGGAGGAGCCGCCGGAAGGCGTGCTCTTCCTGCTGACGGCAGATTCGCTGGCCGGTGTGCTGCCCACCATCCGCAGCCGCTGCATCAGCTTCGCCGTGGCCCCGGTCAGCCCCGAGGAATGCGCCCAGTGGTGCATCGGGCAGGGCGTGGACAAAAAGCAGGCCCGGCTCTACAGTGAGCTGTTCGACGGCCACATCGGCACAGTGCTTGCCGCCGCCCGGGACGACGCCCGCCGGGAACAGGTGGAAAAGGCCCTGACTCTGGCCAAGGCCGCGGCGGCTCACGACAGCTATGCCGCCGCCGTCCTGCTGGCCGGGTACGAGAAGGACAAGGCCGCAGCAGCGGCCCTGCTGGGCGATTTCCGGGCCGTGGCCGCCGCCGGACTCCGGGGATGTGCCAGCACCCCTCTGACGGGTGACGCTGCCCGCCGCGCCCTCTCGCTGGCCGATGCGGCCATTCAGCGGCTCGCCGCGCAGGTGAACCCCAAAATCACGCTTTCCGTTCTTGCAGCGAAGCTTGGATAAAGCAAAAGCTCCCCTTCCGGGGAGCTTTTACTATTGCTATTTGATTCTATTATCTTCTGCGGGACCGACTCCGCCGCCGCAGGTTCAGCGAACCGCCGCCGGCCACCATCGTCAGGAAGCCCAGCACGATGAGGATGCCGATGAGCGCGGCCATGAGAAGAAGGGTCGTTTTGGTGTCGGTGCGAAAGTCAGACACATATTCTTTGTGGGTCACAAGGTCCACCGTTCCCATCTCGTAGCCGTCGAGGTAGACGGTGGCCGTACCAAGCACAGCACCCTCCTTGACGGTGGCCGAAGTGCTCTCCGGCACCGAGAACTCGAAGGTCACTTCATCGTCGGCGTGGCCGTAGCCGCTGAGGTCGCCGGCGGCGTAGAGCTCCACGGCTTCCTCCGTGCGGCACTTGGTCAGCGGGATAGTGGTGAGCACCGTCTCCGTGTCCACGAGCTGACGGTCAGAAAAGCTCGAGAAAGCCCAGTCCAAAATCTCCGCACACTCGCGGTAGATGTTGTTCATATCACTGCCCAGCACCACGAGGCCGTAGGTGTGGCCGTCCTGCTGGGCAAAGGTGACGAAGCACCGGCCCGCGAGGGTAGTAAAGCCGGTCTTCATGCCCCGGACATAGTCGCGGTGATAGGCATACTCCGGGTCCAGCATGAGGTTGGTGGACTTGATGCTCCGCTCGTTCTGGTGCAGGTTCGTGGCGGGCAACGTATAGGTGAGGGTGTTCGCGGCCTGCATATAGGTCTCGTTGGCGTAGCAGGCAGCGGCAATTTTTGCAAGGTCCTCTGCCGTGGAGACGTTGCCGTAGTCGTACAGGCCGTGGACGCAGGAGAAGGTGGTATCCGTGCAGCCCAGCTCCTTGGCGCGGGCGTTCATCTGGGCCACAAAGGCCGTCAGGTCGCCGCCCGAGACGTCGCTGGCGATGACGCTGGCCGCGTCGTTGGCACTGGCCACCAGCAGACCGTAGAGCAGGTCGATGCGGCGCACCGTCTCGCCGATGCGGAGGTTCATGGTGGAGCCGTTGGCGTTCTGGATGTCCTTGAACTCCTGGGTCAGGCTGGTGGGGATGGTGATCTCAGCGTTCATGTCCTTGCCGCTCTCGAGGAAGAGCAGAGCCGTCATCATCTTGGTGAGGCTGGCGATGTAGCGCTGCTGGTCAGAGTTCTGCCTGAGGATGGGCTTGCCGGTATCCAGATTGAAGAGATAGACCGACTCGGTGTCGCTGGCCGTCTGGATGGGCATCTGATAAGCGGCAAACCCGGGCAGGGCGGCGCAGATCATCAGCACCAGCGTGAGCAGCAGCGCCGTGCTCCGGCGCAGGAAGGTGGATCGATTCATAGGCTTGTCCTCCTTAACATTCAAACATCAGCCAAACACTTTGTGCCAGAATGCACTCAGCCCGTGCTTCTCGGGTTCAACCTTGGGCTCTGCCGGGGCGGGGTGCAGTTCGGGGCTGGTAAAGGCCCAGTCAAACAGCTCTGCCGCCTCCCGGAAGATATTCTGGGAGTTCGACCCCAGAATGACCAGCCCATAAGTATGGCCGTCCTGCTGGGCAAAGGTAACGAAGCACCGCCCGGCCTGAGTGGTGAAGCCAGTCTTCATGCCGTGGGCATAGCTGCGGTAATAGCCGCTGCCGGGCTGCAAAAGCTTGTTGGTGGTCGTGACCGTCCGGGCCGGATGCACGTTGGTGGCGGGCAGTTTATAGGACATTGTGTCCGCTATCTGGCGGTAGGTCGGGTCCGCATAGCAGGCCAGCGCGATCTTCGCCATATCACGGGCCGTGGAGTAGTTGCCGCCGTCGTAGAGGCCGTGGGGGCAGGTGAAATGGGTGGCCGTACAGCCCAGTTGGCTGGCCCGGACGTTCATCTGGGCCGCGAAGGTGGCCAGACTGCCGGAGGTATCGACGGCCAGCACGCTGGCTGCGTCGTTGGCACTGGGCAGGAGCATGGCGTACATCATATCGATGCGGCGCACCGTCTCGCCGGCCTGCAGGCCGATGGTGTGGCCACGGTTGGCCCGGATGGACTGAAGTTCCGGCGTGAGGCTGGCCGGGATGGTGATACTGGCATTGAGGTCGGTGCCGCTTTCCAGCACGAGAAGGGCCGTCATCATCTTGGTCAGGCTGGCAACGCAGCGGGGAAGGTCGGGGTTCTGCTCCACAAGAGCTTCGCCGGTGTCGGCATCGAAGAGGTAGATGGATTCCTGCGGGTAGGCGGCCTGAATGGGCATCGCGTAGACGGCGAAACCGGACAGTGCCGCTGTAGTCATGAATGCAGCGGTCAGGGCCAGAGCCAGAAGCCGCCGCGCAAAGGGATGAAACTGCATAAATTGATACTCCTTCGGAAGCCTGGGGGCTTCCTTGCTCCGACAATAAGAGCTATAATAAAGAATACCATAAATGAAGCAAAAGAGAAAGGTGGTTTTTCAACAATGATGCTCTCCTTTGGTGGAAAAATGCCCCGGGATGCGGGCGCTGTCTTTGTGGCGGCGAATGCGACGGTGCTGGGCGACGTGACACTGGGCAGGGGCGTGAATATCTGGTACGGAGCTGTACTGCGGGCCGACGAGGGCGCACTGATACTGGGCGAGAACAGCAACGTGCAGGACAACGCCGTGCTCCACTGCGACCCCGGCGGGCAGGTCGTTCTGGGCAAAAACGTCACGGTAGGCCACAGCGCCATCGTCCACGGCTGCACGGTGGGGGACAACAGCCTCATCGGGATGCATGCCACCATCCTCAACCACGCCGTCGTGGGCAGAAACTGCATCATCGGGGCCGGGGCGCTGGTACCTGAAGGAATGGTCATCCCCGACAACTCGGTGGCGGTAGGCGTGCCTGCCCGGGTCATCAAGACCATCCGGGACGACCAGCTGGCCCACAACATCGAGAACGCAAAAGCTTATGTGGAGATGGGCCGTCAGCACGCGGCGCTGTGAAATACTACGTTGTATATTACGCTGAATCGCTTGTACCGCTGGCTTTTCTATGCTATCATTGAGTCAAAACAGGGCGCGTCCCGCCCGCACGGAGGTATGAAGAATGTCTGAGAGGTTTTCCCGCCGAGTATTCCTGAGAGGTCTGGGCGTTGTGGCTGCGGCCGCTGCCCTGACGGCCTGCTCTTCCACCAATGAAGCTGTCAATCAGGCTTTGATCGAGGGCGCAGTTGGCGGCATCGTGGCTGCGGATTGCAAAATTGGCAGAATGACATACTGGGCCGCAAATGCCACTGTTCCCGTCTACGAGATCTCTTTCAGAATCGTCATGACTAATGTCAGCTCGAAGCCTGTGACTCTCAGCGGTGATAACTTTGCCACTACGCTGGATGGTACCCCCATCCCCCCGTTCAACTTCAGCGCACGGGATGTGGGAGATGCAGACATCTGGCGCACCTATGACAGTCTCACCATCAGACCCGGCGAGGAGCGCAGTATTGCCTTGGCGTATGAAATCAGCCAGCCAACCTATGACAGCTGGTACAAGTCCAGCCGCACCGTCGCCGTTAGCTTCACCTGCGGCAATCAGCGCGTGACCTACACCAAAAATTCCCGCTCTGACGAAATCACCGTGAGTGACATCGAGACGCTGTAAGCAAAGCGCTGCATTTCCGCTCCAAAAATTTCACAGGCCGATTAACAAATCTTTCACAGGAAAGACATGATTTTGGCCGGTAATTCGGGTATACTATAGCTCACAAGGGTGCGGGGCCGCAACCGCCCCTTGCACATGATTCCTCCTCACACCAAAGCAATACCCCAAACAGCAAGGCCCCCTCTGGCGTCGCCGCAAGCGCCAGACGGGGGCCTTGTTGTATCTGGGAAACAGAACGCCCCCGCTCAGCACTTACTGAGCAGGGGCGTTTTTGTGTATTTACATCATGCCGCGGAAGACAGCCTGTGCGATTTGGAAATACAAGATCAAGCTGCAGGCGTCCACGATGGTGGTGATGAAGGGGGTCGCCATGATGGCCGGGTCGGCGCCCAGCTTCTTGGCGGCCAGCGGCAGCATACCGCCCACCAGCTTTGCGAGGATGACGCTGAAGAACAGCGACACGCTGACGACCACTGCGTAGCCGATGACATTGTCATACTGGCCGGCATAGAGGTAGGTGTACATCAGGTAGATGCGCAGACCGTTGACGAGGCCCAGTACCGCACCGACGATGGCGGAGACCCGCAGTTCCTTGCCCAGAACTTTGAGGAAGTCGCTGGGCTCCACCTCACCCAGAGCGAGGCCGCGGACCATCAGGGTGCTGATCTGGTTGCCGCAGTTGCCGGCAGTATCCATCAGCATGGGCATGAAGGAGACCAGCAGGGGCAGGCTGACGAAAGCCTCTTCGTAGTGGGTCGTGACCATGCCGGTGAAGGTTGCAGAGAGCATCAGGATGAGCAGCCAGGGGATACGCTGCTTGGCGTGGGTCCAGACGCTGGTGCCGAAGTAGGTGGTGGCATCGTCGTCGGGCAGAATAGCTGCCATCTTCTGCATATCCTCGGTGCTCTCATCGGTCAGGACGTCGATAGCGTCGTCGATGGTGATGATACCGACGAACATGCCCTCGTTGTCCAGAACAGGCATCGCGGTGAAGTCGTAGCGCTGCATCTCGCGGGCCACGAACTCCTGGTCATCCGTGACCTTCACGGTGACGACATTGTCGTCCATGATGTCCACGATGGGGGTAGAGGGGTCAGACAGCAGCAGGCTGCGGGCCGACACGACGCCCAGCAGGCGGTTGCGCTCCACCACATAGCAGGTGTAGACCGTCTCAGCGTTCTCACCCTGCTTACGGATAGCGGTGAAGGCGTCACTGACGGTCATATCCTGCCGCAGACGGACGTATTCGGGGGTCATCAGGCTGCCGGCAGAGCTCTCGGGGTAGTTCAGCAGCTTGTTCAGGCTCTCACGGGTCTGGCGGGACGACTTTTCCAGCACCCGCTTGACCACACCTGCGGGCATATCTTCCAGCAGGTCGGCGGCGTCGTCAAGGCTCATATCCTCGATGGCGCTCACCAGCTCGACGTCGGAGAAAGCATTCACGAGGTCGTCGCGGGCCTCATCGGACATATAGGCGAATGCTTCTGTTGCAACGTCCTTTTTCAGCAGACGGAACACCACGAGGCGGTTGTTCTCGTCCAGCTCTTCCAGCAGCTCGGCCAGGTCGGCGGGCTGCTCTTCCTCAGTCACTTCGCGCAGCTTGACGTACTGCTTTTTGACGAGCAGCTTGAGCAGACGGCTCTTGGTCAGCATCTCGGGGTTGGCCTTGACTTCTTCGTCGTTGGCCTCCTCTTTTTCGGCCTCGCGGACGTCCTGCTTGAGGTCTTCGGTGGCCTGCTCGTTCAGGTCTTCGGCCAGCTTCTGGCGCACCTCAGCGGGAATATCCGTGGGCAGCTCCTGCACCGGAAGAGCCTGTTCCTCTTCGCGCTCCGGGGTCTTCTTTTCTTCTTCCATTTGTGTTCCTCCTCTTTTCTGTCTCAGGAGGACACAGCCGCATCAACGCAAAAAGCGCCGCTCCTGCGCCGCAGACCCGGGCCGCACTGCCCATCTGCACGCGCAAAGCTGCGCCTCTTTTGTACGGCAGCCGGACAGCGGATACTCCGCTGTTCAGCGTACAAAAAAGGCGAACGCAGCACCTTTCGCGGTCGTTCCGGCCGCATCATTCCATCGTCTTCGACTATGATCCGGGTCCATTGTCCTGCGTTCACCTCCACAAATTCGTTTTACTAAGTTTCTTAGCCTACAGGTTTATTATATCTCCACTCAAATGCCCGGTCAACCCTGTAAGGCGTCCATTTCCGGAATATTGACGCAGAAAAAACGCACAGCGCCCTCCCCGGTGCTTGCGGCTTCACCGGAAAGGGCGCTGTGTTTGGATATTGCTTTGGTGTGAGGAGGAATCATGTACAAGGAATCGGTTGCGGCCCCGAATCCTCATGGCTGTAGTATAGCAGATTCCGCACCGGATTTCATGAAAAACCTATGAAGAAAGTGTAAAAGACACAAAAATACGCCCCGGACACTGTTTCCAGTGAGCGGGGCGCTAAAAACGGGATCCGTTTTTGACTGCGGCAAGATACCTGCAAGCAGGTCTTATGCAGCAGGCGGGGCAAGGTATCTGCGAACAGACCTTATGCTCCTGACACACGCGAAGTATGCTTTCAAGGACCCTCGCGGGCGCTTTGGTATTTCAGGCTCTGCCCGCCCCGACGCGTTCGGACGCGGGCAGAGAGTTGAAATCTGTTTGGAGTACAAAGCTCCAGTCTCTGCGTAGAAATAAACCTGTCATTTCTTCTCTGGCCGGGGCCACAGTTTCGTACTGCTGCGTTGCGCAGTAATCGCCAGCACGGAGCAGCCGCCCTTTCGGGACTAAGGTGCCGCTGCGGCAAAATTCCAGCCAGAGTCAAAAGAACTTTGGTTTACTTGTACAGCTCGACCAGGCGGGTCAGATGCTCGTAACGGTCGTTTGCGACCTGCTCGTTGCGAGCGAACAGCTGCTTTGCACGCTCCGGGAATGCACGAGTCAGGCGGCTGTAACGAGTCTCGTTTGCCAGCAGTGCCTGATACTTCTCGGCATCCACAGCCTTGGAGGTCAGGGTGAAGGGGTTCTTGCCCTGAGCCTTGTTGGCCGGATTGAAGGTGAACAGGTTCCAGTAACCAGCCTCAACTGCCTTCTTCATCTCGTTCTGGCAGTTGGTCATGCCGCCCTTAACACCGTGCAGCTCGCAGGGAGCGTAGCCGATGATCAGAGACGGGCCGGGATAAGCCTCGGCCTCAGCGATGACCTTGACAGCCTGAGCCATGTTGGCGCCCAGAGCAATCTGAGCAACATAGATGTAGCCGTAGGTCATGCAGATCTCAGCCAGAGACTTCTTGCTGATTTCCTTACCGGCAGCAGCGAACTGGCAGACCTCACCGATGTTGGAGGCCTTGGAAGCCTGTCCGCCGGTGTTGGAGTACATCTCGGTGTCGAAGACCATAACATTGACATCGTGGCCGGAAGCCAGGACGTGATCCAGACCGCCGTAACCAATGTCGTATGCCCAGCCGTCGCCGCCGAAGATCCAGAAGCTCTTCTTAGCCAGGTACTGCTTATCCTTCAGGATCTCAGCAGCCTCGGCGCTGCCGTCAGCCTCGAGAGCTGCGACCAGAGCCTTTGCAGGAGCGTCGTTGGCCTTGGTGTTGTTCTTGGTGGCCAGGAAGTTGTCAATGGCAGCATCCAGGTCAGCATTCTTGCCCTTCAGGGCCTCAACCTTGGTGATCAGGTTGGCGCGGACGGTCTCATAACCGATCTGCATGCCCAGGCCGTGCTCAGCGTTGTCCTCGAACAGAGAGTTGATCCAGGCGGGGCCGTGGCCAGACTCTTTGTTGGTGGTGTACGGGCTGATAGAAGCGGTACCACCCCAGATAGAGGAGCAGCCGGTGGCGTTGGAGATGAACATCTTCTCGCCGAACAGCTGGGTGATCAGGCGGGCATAAGAGGTCTCGGCGCAGCCTGCGCAGGAGCCAGAGAACTCAAGCAGCGGCTGGTTGAACTGAGAACCCTTGACGGAAACCTCGGAAACAACACCGGGGACGTTGTCCTTCTTGCGGATGTTCTCGACGCAGTAGTCGAAAGCAGCCTGCTGAGCGGACTGGCTCTCCTGCGGCTTCATCTCGATGGCCTTGGTGGGGCAGACGGTGACGCACTCGCCGCAGCCCATGCAGTCCAGAGGAG
>ERZ827452.2347-NODE-2347-length-14627-cov-4.602388_pt1 | contig 14627 bp, 9 predicted proteins | sample MGYA00519866_ERZ827452 | MGnify/ENA primary metagenome ERZ827452 (study PRJEB31778, sample SAMEA3449307) | human gut metagenome | biome: human gut; feature: human-associated habitat; material: faeces | place: United Kingdom | collected 2010/2012 ... | reverse complement strand
ACTGTTCACACAGCTCTTTGATGTACCGCGCTTGGAAAACCCGGTCTTCCAACGCAGAACCGATGGCTTTGCATATCGTGGCGGGCGGGTACGTGTTGAAGAGACCGCACACGCTGCCGCAGATGCGGCCGCTCGGGAATCCGCCCTTGTTGTCCTTAAGACGGACAACAAACTCCGTTGCGAGTTTTCTGGGCAGTCCCTTGTGCACAAGGGTGTTTACCCAATCTTCTGCAGTTCGGCGGTAGTGCTTTTCTGCCGGTGTCAGATGCTCCCGAAGGATGTGCGTTTTATCGCCTCGCACATTGGTGCATCGCTTATGTATTCCGAGGACCTTATGAGTGTCCTTGTCGTAAATCTCAACGGTATTGCGTGCAATGCGCACGGCGACGGACTTGCCGATGTAGGTAACGGGGACGCTGTAGCGATGGCCTGCCTCTGAGGCGATGCGTACGCAGTGGGCTTTGTCGACAGTCAGTACTCGCCATTCGCCTGGTTCATAAGGCATGCCGGGCAATGCGCGCATATGCGCTTTTTCCTTTTGCTCGTAAATCTCACGACGAGAGGAGTTGCAGTTGCGGCCGCGGAATGGCTGACCGTTGATGGCATCAAGCCGTTTGCGTACCTGTTCGTTTACGTCCTGCAGATCAGACGCTACGAGCGGTTGATCCAATGTCAACTCGGCAATGATCCAGCGCTCGACGGCGTGCACCGCAGTCTCAACTCGACTTTTCTGCTGAGGCGTGGCCGGCTTGCATACCCAAGGTTCCATGCCATAGTACAGGCACAGAGACTTAATGGCAGGGTGAGCATTGCCCTCGCGCCAGCCGTCCCGATTAACGAGAACCAGCGCGTTGTCCATCACAAGACACTCGGGGACTGCCCCGAAGTATTCAAGTGCATCAACGATGCCTGCGATCCAGCTGGGCTGTTTCTCATTGCTGAACGCCTCGGTGAACATCATGTTGCTGTACGGCAGTGCGGCGACAAACAGCTTGCAATGCTGAATGTAGCCGTCGCCGTCGATCCATGGCAGGAGATCACCGGCAAAGTCGATTTCCATGCGCTGACCGGGCACTCGCTCAACATTGCCGCCCACACTTACAAGTCCGTTATCGAGTCTCCATTGGGCAAGACGTCGGCAAAAGGATGAGTAGTTGTAGGGCGTAACTCCGGCCTGAGCGAGATAACGCTCGTACAGGAGCCGCTTCGTTACGTTCTTTCGCTTGAGCTGAGTGTTAATGCTTGCCCAGTCGGGCTCTGTGCGAGCGAGAGGGCTTGGCGGGTAGATGAGGCTGACAAGCTCGGAATCGCTGAGCGCCAACAACTGCTTGGTTGACTGCCCGGTTTGATCCGCCGCCTGAGCAATGCGGCTTACTGAGGCCTTAACGTTTGTGTCCGTTGGGTGATCTGACTGTAGGGCAGTCCCTCGTCAAGCCCTGTCAGAACATTGCGAAGTGTCTGAAATGAGAGCTTTTTCATCAGAGTTCCTCCTTTTTGGGTTAAAGGGAACTCCAATGATGGCGTTGTACATCTTCAATGGTTCCAATAATTAGGAATAGGGTTTCAATGTTTAGGAATCAAGGGTAAACCTGCCCCTGTTTCAATTGCTAGGAAAGCGGGGTTTCAATAAATCGGAATCACCGATCCAAAGCGTCAAATTTTCCACAAAGATCAAAGGTCATCATGGACGTGCCACCGGCCAATTTGTAGATGGCTAGATAAAGAAGTTTTTTACCCAGTTGCTTGCCGAATACTTCCACAAGATGCTCAAGGATGCCATGCGATTTGGCAATTTCGACAGCAGCCCACGTCAAACCAACATTGAGAGTCGGCAATAAAGCGTTTTCCTCTTCATCGACTTCCAGCCCCGGCTTGCGAGGGAAATCGTTGAGGTACTCCTCAAGCAAGACGGGACGTTTGTTAGCGCCCCAGAACCACTGCTGTCCGGCCTACTGGGGGTGATCGATCAGAAACTTCTCGGACATGGCGATGCTGTCATCGGGCATGAGACGACCGACATGACGGCGCATGGCACGTTTGGGCTTTTTAGCCACTTTGTCTCACACATTTTGTAGGCCTTGATGTATGTGCGGCCTTGGGCGTTGGTTTCGGCGGTGAAATTCCAGTTGACGGGGGAATTTGCGGACAAGTCAGGCATCTCAAATCCCTATATATAACGTAGGGAGTGTTTTAACATGAAAAAACTCCCTGAAAAGTTTTTTGAACAAAATCAGAGAGCAAAACGAGAAAATGAAAATTTTTTAACCTGAATCAAGCTCTATGGGGAGCAGGTAACAGGGAGTTCAGGGTTGTTTGAAACTTGCAATTATGTAAAGTTCGTCTTGGCTTTTATTTTTAAAATAAGATGCTTGATTGATCCAAGCAATTTTTTCTTTGTTCTAAGTTTATGGAAACTTGACATTAATTTCGCATGTAACTCACATTGATCTAAATATAGACGATATTCATTTAATTGCTTAAAGGCAAAATCTGGTGTGTCTTGTAAATCTAGAAGAAATTTGTCAACTTGACGTGATATTAAAAAGGAATCTTTAGCAATTGCTTGTAATTTTTCTAATTGGTTGGGGGTTATTTGTCTGTATCCTTCAAAAATTTCTGTTGCTATCTCATAAGCAGTCAGTTTTCGAAAATTAGGCTTTCCTGTAAAATGATAAAAACGTTCAAAATTTAGATTTTCTAGGGTGATATATCCGTCACCGCCAAAGTGGTCATAATTAAAAGCCGGAATGCCTGCTACCAAAGCATATTGAATTGTTTTTCCAATTGATACGATAACATCGTGTTTAGATAATAGTTGAGGTGTGATAAACACGCTCCTCCTGCCTCCATAGTAGCTGACTTTGCACTTGCCCTTGAGAACGTTTGCCAAGTCCTTTAATTCTTTTGGTGGATGATTTGAGACAACTGCAATATGAGATGGATAGGCCGAGTTTCGAGAAGCACGACATCTAACATTGGTGAATGAGCTCAGATAACTTAAAGGGACTATATTTTCTAAGATGGAAATTCTAGAAAGTGGGATCGAATAACGCTTGCTATGACATTCGGCCGCATAAGGCGATATGCATTGTAATTTGGAACAAAGAGGCCAAAAGACAGGAAAGGATTCTAAAGGCTCAACAGAAGACAAAGATCCAGCAATTAGTTTTGTTGATGTTGTTCTGTGCTTAAGTGCGTATCCAAGAATCGGGAAATGATATGACCATATCAAATCATAGTGCAGGTTTTCGGGTAATTCTTCAAGGGTATATATTTGAACGCGAGAGTCAATATGACATTTTATTTTTGCTGATAAGTAAGAAGTGAGTATGGTTACAGAATGATTATTTGTTAAATAGTTTGCTAGCTCCAGAACATGCATTACCGATCCATGAAGTGCGTCCAGAGTGCCCACAGTCAATAGTATGTTCATAGGATATAAAGATAGTTGTGCAGTATTTTGCAAAATGGGTGTTATTTGTTTTGATATTGTTCAATCTGAGCTCCCAACGAAGAAAGCTTGGATTCGATATGTTCGTAACCCCGATCCAGATGATAGATGCGTTCGATGACAGACTCTCCCTGCGCTGCCAACGCCGCAATGACCAGACAAGCCGATGCCCGCAGATCCGTGGCCATCACGTCGGCCGCGTCGAGCTTTTCGACGCCCTGCACCACCGCCGTGTGTCCGTCAACGTGAATGTCCGCCCCCATGCGCTGCAGTTCGGGAACGTGCATGAATCGATTTTCGAAAATGGTTTCAACAATGCGTCCCGTACCCTGAGCAACGGCGTCAAGCGCCATGAACTGAGCCTGCATGTCCGTTGGGAAGCCGGGATGCGGAATCGTGCGCACGTCTACAGCCTTGGGGCGACTCGAAATCTTGGCGCGAATCCAATCTTGGCCAACTTCGATGTCGCCGCCCGCTTCACGCAACTTGCCGATCACTGCCTCCATCGCCCACGGCACCGTATCGGTAACTATCACATCGCCCCGGGTCGCGAGCGCCGCACACAAGAACGTCCCCGTTTCAATGCGGTCGGCAATCACCGCATGTTCACAACCGTGAAGCTTTTCAACGCCTTCGATCACGATCTGAGGCGTTCCCGCACCCGTAACCTTGGCGCCCATCTTGTTGAGACATTCGGCCAAATCAATCACTTCGGGCTCGCGTGCCGCGTTTTCAATGACGGTTATTCCCTCTGCCAGAACCGCGGCCATCATGATGTTTTCAGTTCCGGTCACAGTCACCATGTCAGGGACAACACGACAGCCTTTGAGTCGACCGGCGCGAGCCTGCATGTAACCGTGATCAATTTCGATTTCAGCCCCCATCATCTGGAGCGCCTTGATGTGCTGATCAACCGGGCGAGCGCCGATCGAACAGCCGCCCGGCAACGATACACGCGCATTGCCGAAACGCGTCGTCAGCGGCCCGAGAACCAATACGGAAGCGCGCATGGTCTTGACGAGTTCGTACGGAGCCTGAGTGGAGGTGAGATTGCCTGCGTTGATGCGAACCGAACTGTTGCCCAGCTCTTCGAACGCAACGCCCATGCCGTCGAGAAGCTTGGACATCGTGCGCACGTCGGCGAGATCCGGAACGTTGTGCAGCACCACATCATCGGCTGTTAAAAGCGCCGCAGCCATTATTGGTAGCACGGCGTTCTTGGCACCTGATGCTTTTACTTGTCCGACAAGGCGGCGACCGCCGATAATTCTTATATTTTTTGTAAACATATGGAAGGATCTATGCGCTCCAGTTCGGCGCTGATTTATTTGCAGGAAAGTCCTTGTCTGGCAAAGTTTAGCAGACAGCCGGAGCTTAGCCTGGATTTTGCTGGTTCCGAAAACTGCAGGCGGCAGATGTAAAAAATCACTAGCAATCCTAATTGAAAATGTACACTCCCTTTTAAACTGAAATAGCTGTCTTTCAAATCGAAAGCTTGCATTTCTGGTGATAAAAGCAACTCCTCTCATGTATTGTACGACAGCATAAAGTCCTCAACCAGGCTACTTTAGGAGTTCGCCCAACAGTCAGAGTTTTTTGAGAATGGCGCAATTGCGATAAAGATATTCGATTTGGGATCGTTGAAACAAGTTTTTTTACCGCTCAAACCCTTAAAAGCTTACCTGTAGCGGATATATTCTCAGCGTTCTGGTTTGCAATCACTATCTACGAGAACGAGGACTGAGCCTAGATCTGAAATGCTTACGTCGACTCATTCATGAAAATGGGTTGGTTCATTTTCGGTGGGCAATTTAAAGGATGCTTGACAGTAAAAAAGTCCAAGAAAATGTCCGCACCTTCTGGGGGTATTTTAAGAGTTCGCCTTGAGGCTTTACGAATTCAGAAAAGAACAATTCATCAAGTCGACACAGATTCCTGATTGCTTTTTTATATGTTTGTACGTTTTTGGTGATAGATTTTGTGCAGATATTTTTAGTGAAAACCTTATAGATTTAGATAGAATTTTATTATTAGCTTGAACATGTAAGACATCTTGTGATGAAGCACATTAAACTCTTAAACGTAGAAAGCCTCGAAATTTTTTAAAACCCTTTCTTAAATAGATATAACATTTAGCTAAAATGGAACAGTTCTTGAATAGGTAAAAAAGTAAAAAAGTTTTCGTTTTCATTGCCCCAAGATTATAGGCTCGATCTACGCTCGTTGTGTAGGGGGCTAAATCTATTTCTACTAGATCTTTCTTCATAAGTGAAAGAACGGACTCAATATAGGATGCGAAAATAACTAATCGCACCTCTTCCGTTAAGTTTTGACAGTTATTGACGCACATTTTCCTGCCATTTAAACGACTAATTTGAAAATTTTTATCTTTGCATAGGGAATTACTGCTTTGTCTATAAAAGTACAATGCTTCAGGGATATATACAAACAACTTGGCTCTTTGTGCGACCATAACTCCATAAATTTCATCATCCTGTACGGAAGGATCCTTGGGAAAGCGTATCCCTTGAATTGCATTTGCTCTATATATTTGTTTCCAAACCATGCCCCCTGCGCCGTTACCGTTACTCCATTCATTTTTGGAGAAAATTAAATTAATGTATTCATCGCCGTTAAATGCCCGTTTAGAAAGAGTTGGGCGGAGTTGATGCAGGCTGCCGTCTTCCGCTATAAATAAAAATCCACAAATCGAGACGTCCGCATCAGCCCTTTTAATAGATTCTAAATGGAGCTTCAAAAAATTCGGAGATAAAACATCATCACTATCAACAAAAGAGATGTAGTTAAAAGTGTCATTCATCTCAATGAGATCCAGTGCGTAATTTCTCGCGGCACTAACTCCTTCATTTTTTTTATGTACAACTTTGATTCGAGGGTCTAAAGATGCGTATTTATCTAAAATGTTTCCAGATTCATCGGTTGATCCGTCATTGATAGCAAATATCATAAAGTTTGTAAAGGTTTGATTGAAAATGGATTGGAGGCAGGGTTCCAAGTATTTTGAGGAATTAAAGACGGGTAATATAATTGCTATCTTGTCTTGTAAGGTTTCTTTCTGCATATTATTAATATCCACGTGTTTGGAGATCTATAAAAAGATAAGTAAATTGGTTGATTAAAGGTATTAGTCCGCAAAATTTCAAATTTTACGATTTATTTTATTTTGATTTTTCGGGAGGGGGAGGGTAGTGTTGAGTTGCCTCTTATACTTAGAGGCGTCTGTAATGAAATTTAATGTTGTTGCCAAATGATGGTTTTGCGAATAGCTAAAAATGGAATATACAAATATCAGTTTTGACTTACGTTTTTGATTTTCAGTCTCCGTAGAAAATCAATTGACTCAGCCAAGTTCTGCAAAATATCAAATAATTATTCTTTAATAAAGTTTTACTCTCTAGATTAGAGATCTCATTAATTCAAAAGAATGGTTAAGCGGGGTAAAATAATAATTTTGAATTTAAAGGCGTGCTTTCCGCTTAAATGTAAATCAAGAGCTAGTTTTTTTCGAGGAAGAAGGGTATAGTTTTATACTTTAAAAGTATCTGCTATCGTATTTATTTTGTTTATAAAGCTTGTTTGGCTAATTGTCTCTTATTCATCTGATTACTAAGAATTGAGCAAAGAAAATAATCTTCAGATAATTTAAGTTGAATAATTTATTCGGCCGTGCTCTCAAATTTACTCACGCCAATATTGTTTTGTCTTTTTAAGGAAACATCTTTGAATAAATATCTTTGCTTTTAGGATGTAACGAATCAGATAGAATTTCCTCTTATTTTTATGTCTACCTTTGATCGTTGATGTTAAGTTAGCATCTCTTTTAATAACTGCTCCACGTAGTCTCCAACTTGAGACACTTTTTGTGAAAATAGACCATGAGCCAAATAAATAATTGTCTATTGGGGACAAAATTCGATTTGAATTTCGTAAGGCTATCTCAGCAGCTCGTCTAGAAATAAAATAACCAGAAGTTCCAATCGGTGACGTGTAAGCAATATTGAGTAACGAGTTGCCGTCCAGTAGTTTTATTTCCTTTCGATAGGATACGGGCTTCTGTGTAAATACAAACTGTATGATTTCGCATTCTTTAGGGATCCAATCTGTGGATCTGAGATAGTTGCATGCTTTTGAGGATAATACACAATGATCTTCGATTATTAATCCCCATTCCTTTTCAGACTTTATAAGTTTTTCCCAACATATTCTATGACTTAGAAAGCATGCAAGCTCTCCGGCCTTAATTCTGTAAGGATACTCAATGTTAGGAGTGTCGCATATGTCTAAATCTGATTCAGATAAACTGTTTGAGTCGATTGCTTCAATTCGTTCAAAATCTATATTTTGCCTCTCTAGTTCAGATTTCATCTTTTGTAGTCGATCTGGACTTCTTTTCAAATTTATGAGAAATGTAATAAAGTTTTTATTCATGAATTATCCTGTTTAAATTATTAGCTCTGCTATTTCTTTTTTGCTCTTAGAGCAAGGAATGGATGAAGTATAATTTATGTTTTGCGAGGTTCAAATTGTATATTTCTCTTTATAGGTGTTGATAACGGATCTTTGTCTGTCCACCATAAAGACGAGTCGTACAGTTCTAATATGTGCTTTGGAAGCGGGGAAATGTCGCTTTCTAAAAAGGATTGTAACCTACAGAAAGAGTCTTCGCCTAGAATAAATATTCTATCTGGGTGATAAAACGGTTCGTTCTTGAGGCAACTTCTATTGGTAATAATTTTTCGATTCAAGAATAGCGCCTCTACAGTTCTGTAAGAAAACCCCTCTGATGGCTTGATTCTTGCAAGATCAAGGTATATTTCACACTGCGTAGATAATTTAGCAAACTCAGGATAAGGAATGTATGTACTTGATAAGGTTATGACTTTATAGTCAATCCACGAGCTTATTGTGGGATATAAGAGATGTAGTGCTGTATTGAGTTCAGACAAGGCGCTGACTCTATCATTAATTGCAGCATGTTTGTCACTTGCTGCCCCATAGAAGCGGTATAAAGACGTTCTGATCGATGTATGGAGAGAGAGCATGAAAGCTGGATCAACTCCATTTGGTCTGTATGTGAGTTGTTGCTCTTGCGCATCTTGTTGAGAATAGCTTTCAATTTCTGCGATTATTCCAGATGATTTCAAACGCTTAATCAGGGTTAAGTTCTTTTTTGAAAGAATGTCGTGAAAACGTATAACTATTGTTCTGTTTGGGTGCAAATTGTGATAAGCGGAAATAAGAAGATACGAAGATGGGTTTGTAAATACTGTCGTTCCTCTTTTTAAGTTTTTATTCTGGGTTTTAATGAATTTGCTGAGTAGGTAAAAGGGGATGGTGAGGTAGGACTGGTATTTGCTGAAAGTTTCGATTACTTTGAAATGCTCGACATGTTTCTCATATATCTCTCCGCAATGACCTGCAGGGGTAAGCAACAGGTTTTCATTGGTTTCTAAAAACAATATACTGTGAATATTCAGAATTTTTGCTTCATTACTAATGGATAGCAATAAATATCGAATCAGTTGGCACTTTATCCATTCTGGTGCCGATTTTGTTAATATTTTTCTGGGTATTGAAGTAACACGAATCTTTCTGAGAAAAATATCAGTCCAAGATGCGTTTGTTAATGATTCAAACGTGATTGAGTTTTTAAAGAACTTAGAAAAAAGTCTATTTCTTTGATCGTTTTTGTCGAATGAATATATGGTTTGCTGTCCTGAGGGTAATATCGGTTTCCAGGGTTTTTTAAATATTTTAAAAATAAGGCTAATGCTACTGATCATATTATCAATATGGAGGAAACTTTCCTAAAGTAGTTCAATCTTGTATTCTTTTTTAAAGAAAGAGGAAATTGTTTCAGTAATTGCTACTTGAGGACTCTTTATATCTTTGTTTATCGAAGTTGCCACCCAATCTTTCCAAAGAGTTGGCTGTTCACTTTCAGTCCAATTTCCCCTGCCTCTTCCATAGTGCGCTATAGAAAGATACAGAAGTATTGCGTCAACAAGGAAATGTTTGATCCCTTCATCTGACCAACTGACCACATTCCCATTGGTTCCCTTTTGGTGGTTATAAGCAGCGGCTAGACCTGCTCCACCGAGAGCGCCCACGACTGTTCCAACTAATGTTCCAAGTCCCATTGATAAGCCTCCGGTTGCGAAATCAGTAGCTAGGCCGCTGACAGTTCCAGACCCAACAGCTCCAACAACTGCGGCCGGAGCGAGCGGAACTGTGCGATTGATTTCCCATTCGCTCTGCATGCGTCGCAATATTTCTTTCCGAACTCCTTTCCCAGTGAGCGAATTGGTGACTATCAATTTGTCTGTTAATGCACAGAATTCATCAGCCGCTCGAGATGCAAGAGCTGTTTGAGCCGCACTAATAGGATCTTGGACGGTTTCTTTTTTAAAAAGGCCAAGTCGTTTCCCCAGAAATTTGATCTGATCCATTATCGAGCCACTTTCTACTATCTCGCGATCATTGGCAAGCTTCTCGATATAGTGAGCCATCGCTTGGATACTTGCACTGAAGGCCGCTCGACGTTTCCTCGACCAAACTCCCCTCAGAGCGTCGAATGTTGCTTGGAGTTCTTCCGGGAGTGCCTCTGCTATAGCATCAAATAATGCGAATTCCTGTACCCAGCATCGAGCGAAGGCATCCATAGGAAGCACAGAGCTCACAATTGGATACGCTGACATAGCATCTTTCCAGCGATTTACATCCGCTTGTTCAGCTTCCGGAGGTTTGGGCTCTCCCATTTGGTTTAGCAACACAAGAACAGGTTTACCGATCCACTCGAGAATTCGCATTTCGGCGGTTACGTAAGGCGCAGAGTCTGGTAATTCCGTTGCATTGACGAGGTAGAGAACCACGCTTGAGGTCTCTTTCACGTGTTTGAGCGCTTTCTGGTTTAGCCAAAGCGATTTGTTTGCGACACGATCCCAAACTTCGGACAAAAACCAACCTACCGGATTGGCTCTGCCTTCTAAACGTTTTGCAAGAGCGACAGAATTGCCAAATCCCGGTGTATCCCAAAGAATGAGTTCACATCCTTCGGGGGTACGAGCCAGTACATAGTCATCGGTTGTTTCGGTGACGTGTGCTCGATCTGCGACCTCCCCGATATCTCGGGACAACAACGTGCGCGCCAGTGTTGTCTTACCGATATTGGTATGACTGACCAAACTCACATGAATTCGCATCGGATCATTGCTCATTGTTCATTTCCTTAATGTCAGTCACTGGAATGATTTGATTTGACGAAATTTGAGGGGCTGCCCAAGCTCTAATTTGCTTGATTGCTTCTAGTTGAGACTCGGAAGAGTTATGTAACACAAACAGTTTGAGCTGAAGCGCATTGCTTAACGCTTCCCAAGCTTCCTGGCGTTCCTTGATGCGTGCTGGCATCGAAGAGAATCGTTGAGCAAATTCCTTCATGTCAAGGAGTGCAGCAAAGATTGCAGTCCCTTCGGACTCATATGCCTGACGCAGACGTTCAATGACTGCGCCGTGCACTTCCTCTTCCGGCGTCTCAATGCCGTCAAACCAGACAAGGACGATTGGCTTTCGGGGACCGGAAGGAACAGCGGGAATGTTCGCTTCTTCATCGTCAAAATCGATAGTCTTGACATCAGAGTCTTCTTCAGTTCCCCAATGTTTGCAGAGAACTGAAGTTGTCTGATCTCGTAAAGGACGATTCACGGACGAAGTGACAACCAACAAGTTCCCTAGCACAGCGTCCTGCGCGCATTGGACAAGAATGTTTTCGTAGTAGGGTGATTCAATAGAAAGAGAGGTTTGTGTTTTAAAACGTCCCATTCGCCACGTGTCAAAGCAGGCGAAGATCAGGCGAGGAACAATAACGACAACTCCCATCAGAATCATCATGCGAATGAGCCAGTGGGCTGCAGAAACAGGAGTTTCGAGATAGGGGAGACGGTCTGCCCGCATTTCGACGATCTGAGCAAGATCCGGCATGGGTGGTAAAGGACCGATAGCGGGGATGAGCCCGTAGGTGTAGTCAATGAAGGCCTTTACGCTTTCAGGGCTTTCCGCAAGCCATGTACTCTCCCACCCAGCCCAGTAAGACGTACCGAAACCACGTACCAGAAGACTCACGACGATGCCAAAGGCAAAGAAAAGGGCTGCGAAATGCAAGGTACGGGCTACGTTCATGCGAATCAGCGGCGCAACAAACGACGACCATTCGCTGTAGAAGTGCGACTTGAAACCGGAACGACGCAATGTGCCGTAGCTCGTCTTTTGAACGAATGCGTTAAGGCTGCTTCGCAGCGGCAAGGCGAACCGATTGGTTCCGGTTCCGACCAGGCCGATTGCGCAGCAAAACAGTGCGATGTAGACAACAAGATTCCAGAGGATCACTCCCCAGTAGGGGGGTGAGAGCAGATTGACAATGTGCTCGGGACTTGCAATGCGATCCGTCAAGGCGCCGAGCACGAAGGCCATAAGAACAAAGAGAGGTGAGAAGAATTGGGGCAGGCGAGCCTTAGTGCTGATGGTCGTATTAACGCCGCGCTCGGAAGCCGTACGCAACACGACCTTGGCGCGCTCAGTCAAAAGCTTCACAGCATCGGCGGATTCGCCGACCGTATGGGCGGCCCGAAGGCTTGCGGCTTCGGCGTCAGCCGACGTCCACTTGATATGCGCGTCATTGGATTCCTCAACAGCCTTGGCAAGCAGAATCAGTTTTGCCTGTTGGAGTGTTAGTCGAACCGATGTTCGTTTGCTTTTTGCCATAGCAATGAGAAATCCTCTGATATTGGTTCAAACCCCTATTTTAGGTGAGAGTGCTTAGTTGCGCTCTAGATTCGAGCCATTTGCACGGCGTCAACCAGTTCTTTTGTTGCTTCACCGGGATCCTTTTGTCCGCATATAGCTGAAACAACAGCAACCCCATCGGCTCCGGCACGAATCAAATCGCCAACAATGGGTACTTTGACGCTGCCGATAGCAACAACGGGACAGGGTTTGCGTGAGGCCAGTAGTGCGAAACCCTCAATGCCAAGCGCATCGCTCGCATCCGGTTTGGTGCACGTCGAGAAAATCGGTCCGATTCCGAGGTGATCAACCAAACGAACATCGACTGCAGAGAGTTCCTGTTCGTTGGATACAGAGAGTCCGAGTACCTTTTCGTTGCCGATGATGGTGCGAGCATCGCTGGGAGACAAGTCGTCCTGCCCGACATGCAAACCTTCGGCATCAACGGCAAGGCACACATCAGCATGATCGTTGATGATCAGAGGAACATGAAAGGCGGCGAGAGCTGACTTCAGCGCACGGCCGCACTCAACCAGTGCTCTCTTTTTCCAAAGCGGAGCCCGCAATTGAACGCAGGTGGCACCGTTTTGTACTGCCGCGCGCGTGGTGTCGATCATGCCTTGGGCGCCACCACACAAATCGGGGTCCAGTACCAGATATACGGAAAGATCGATGGGGTGTCGCATCAATAAAAGTCCTTGGCTTGCAGAAGGTTCAGAGCGTCAATGTAAGCCACGGCAAAACTACCCGGGCCGCGGGCTACGCCGGCAGCTTGTTGTGCGGCACGTTTGGCTAGCGCACAAGCAGAAATGACAGCTTCAAGGGGGTGTTCGGTTTGAGCAACGAAGGCTGCCACCATAGCTGACAGGGAGCAGCCGGTTCCGACCACAAGCGTTGCTTTAATGGAGCCGCCGGTACACGAAAGAATTTCCTTGCCGTCGGTAGCGTAGTCGGTTTTGCCGGTGACGCAAACGATGGTGTTGTACTCACGAGCAAGTTTGACGGACGCTTCAAGAGCGGCATCGCTTGAGTCGGTACTGTCTACCCCCTTGCCGCCTTTGCCCGTCCCGGCAAGAGCCAAGATTTCTGAGGCGTTTCCACGGATCACCGTCGGGTGAAGCGCCAAAAGGCCTTGGATCATTTTGTCACGCCAGGGAATGACACCGGCAGCAACCGGGTCAAGCACCCAAGGAACATTGTGTCGAACCGCACTTTTAGCGGCGAGATGCATCGCTTCCAGTGATTCCGGACGAGGAGTACCGACATTGATTAGTACGGAAGAGGAAATCGCAGCAAAGTGTGCAGCTTCTTCGCAAGCGATGACCATTGCGGGCGAAGCCCCCATGGCGAGCAGCACATTGGCTGTGATCTCCTGCACAACATCATTGGTTATGCAGTGCACGAGCGGCGCTACCTGTTTCACATGGAAGAGGTGTGTCGCAATGGTTTCCGGTTCTACGGTACGAATAGGAGGCAAAGTGAATTCAGACATACAGCAGAAAAAAAGATACGAAGTTGAAAAATCAAAGGGAACTGATGGCGCGCGTCAGCATGTAACCGGCAAGAACCAGGAGCATGCAGGCAAAGATACGCTTTAAGGGTTTCGTGTCGATGCTGTGGGCGACCTTGGCGCCGAAAGGCGCCGTAAAAATGCTTGCTGCAGCCACAGACAATAAAGCTGGCAAATGGATGTAGCCCAACATCATGGGAAATTGCGGGAGCCCTGGTTCACCCCAGCCTGTAATGATGTAACCAAGTGTTCCGGCAGCGGCAATCGGAAATCCCAAGGCTGCAGAAGTTCCTACGGCGTTATGCATTTTGACATTGCACCACACCATGAACGGAACGGAAATGAAGCCGCCCCCGGCGCCGACCAATGCCGAGACAACTCCGATGCCGGTACCGGCGCCAAACATTCCTGCCATTCCCGGAAGAGTTCTTTTGGGTTCCGGTTTGGAGTTGATGAACATCTTGACAGCGGAAAAACCGACAAAACAGACGAAGACGAGAGAAATCCAGAAGGTTGGGAGAAGGCTGGAGATTTTGGCTCCGAGTAGTGCGCCTACCAGGATACCGGGTGCCACTGCTGCAACAACGTTCCAGAGCACTGCACCGCGCTTGTGATGGGCTCGCACCGAAGAAAGCGACGTGAACATGATGGTAGCCAAAGATGTCGCGATGGCTGTATGAACGATGGCCGTATCAGGCACATTGGCATAAACCAAAAGCATGGTCATGAAAGGCGTGAGCACCATGCCCCCGCCAATGCCGAGGAGGCCTGCCAAAAAACCGGTACAGGCGCCTAAACAAAGCAGAGCCGCAACAATTTCCCAAGACATGAATACGCTTCCCGCAGAATTGTCGAAATGCGGCGTAC
>ERZ827452.2346-NODE-2346-length-14634-cov-4.116332_pt1 | contig 14634 bp, 13 predicted proteins | sample MGYA00519866_ERZ827452 | MGnify/ENA primary metagenome ERZ827452 (study PRJEB31778, sample SAMEA3449307) | human gut metagenome | biome: human gut; feature: human-associated habitat; material: faeces | place: United Kingdom | collected 2010/2012 ... | reverse complement strand
TGGAATAGGGTTGCAGAACAGGAATTTTGAATCTCTATAGAAACCTCATTAAATCGAGTTCAGAAGCTGAACGTAGTACTCATTGGGCGATTTCATCCCCAATTTTGAATGAGGCCGACGTCCATTATAGTCGTAAAGCCAATCCTGTACATGTCTTTTGGCCTCCTCACGTGAATTAAAGCATCCGTTTAAAGGCAATGTTTCTCGTTTTAAAGTGGCCCAAAAAGCTTCTGCAGGAGCGTTATCCCAACATTGAGCACGTCGACTCATTGAGCTTCGTAATTGGTATTCTTGCAGTGTTTCTTGAAAAGCTTGGCTACAGTATTGAGAGCCTTGATCGCTATGAAAAATACAACCTGCATCGGGTTGTTCATTCTCATAAGCCTTTTTTAAAGCATTGATAACCAGTTGTTTGGTCATGCGCTTATCAAAGCAATAGCCAACCAATCTGCGCGTCCCCAGATCAATCACACTGGCTAAATACAGCCAACCTTCAGCCGTTGGAATATAAGTAATATCACCGCACCAAGCTTGATTAATTCCAAACTCATCAAAGCGCCTATCTAGCAAATTGGGCGCTTTGGGCAAATCGAGTTCACTGTCAGTGGTACAAACATACTTTCGATGAAAACGATGGAATAATCCCTCCGCTCTCATCAATCGACGTAGGCGTTTTATATCAATACTGATGCCCTTTTGCCTAAGCAATCGATAGCAAACAAGTACGCCGGGGACATAGCTTTTTGTCACGGTTTTAATTTCTGCTTTGAGCGTTTCAAGAATAAAAGCGTCGGTATGAACCACTCCAAACCGATGCTCTTTATCAAGGCATAAAAACCGCTGACGCTGACGCCCAACAAATGACAAGCACGGGTGACTGGCAAAGCAGCATGCCGACCAACTTCTGCACAACGAATGCAGTGTTCAAGGAAGGCGTACCTCGTTACGGCATCTTTGCGAAGTACGCCGCTGCTTTTTTTAGAAAAGCAATTTCTGCTTCTCGTTCTTTCAGAGCCTTGCGTAACCGAGCATTTTCTTCAGATAAGGAAACATTCTCTGAAGGCATTTGCCCTTTGGCTTGAATGATCCAACGATTGAGTGTTTTGTAACTGATCCCAAGACTATTGGCAACGCTCAGTTGAGATTCTCCGTTTTGGACACGGATGATGGCTGATTTTTTAAATTCTTCAGAAAAGCGTTTGTGCATTTTGATCCTCATTTCTGTCAAGTATTTTAAAAAAGTGAGAATCAAAATTCCGAAACTACGACCTTATTTCATATCACAAAAAAATAAATTTTATAAATTACGATTTGCATCGTAACCTAAGACCGGAGAAAGGCGGACAGTAACTTAGATATTTTGTCCGCCTCCACCATTTAAGCAATCACCTCAAACCTAATAGGTTTATGTATTGTTTAGTCATAAACTGGGTATTCCAACCAGTTTTACATTTCAATCTACCTTTAAGAATTTTATTCAGTAGCGCTACTACATCTCCTTTAGGCACTACGTTATCTATTGGTACAGCTTCCGCGGCCCCCCCGGTATCATAGGTAACAACTGGAGTGCCGCATTCCTGAGCCTCTAAATTTACAGATGGGAAATTATCCTCATATGTTGGGTTAACAAAAATAAAAGCTTCTGTATACCATTGGGCCAATTCCACTTGTGAATTTGTCTTGGGTATAGTGATGATATGCTCCGGTAAGCACAGTTTCTGCTTGTCACCAAGTCCAATCAGTACGACCTGATACTCAGATTTTGGGAGATTATCTGCCAGATAAACAAAGTCTCTCAAACCTTTTTTTTCACTCCAATCAAACGCCACGCCCAAAACTATCTTTTTACTTCCCAGTTTGTATTTTTCCCTAATATTTGAAGCACAAGGTTTAAAAATTTCCGTATTGATCCCATTGTGAATTACTTTTTTAGGAATATTAGTCAAAAAAGATTTTTCAAGTAAATTACTTAACCAATATGATACGGGAACTAACACCATATCATGGACTGAGGTAAACAGTTCTCTTTTAGCCTTGAAATTAGCATAGGATCGATCCATGAAAAAACTCTTCGGATAAGAAGCCAATAAAGGGCACGATCCACAATGGTTCTGCCATTTACGACAATTAGCATAATCGAAATGTGCACAATGCCCCGTTATCGGCCAGCAGTCATGTAATGTCCAAATCACTTTCTTCTTAGACTCTGCTAAAAATCGAAATAGGTACTCTATATTGATGTAATACCCATGTATATTATGTAGCTGTATTACTTCAGGATCCAACTTCTCTACCTGTTTCAAAAAATTTTTAGTCGCATTCCTAGAACCAAAACCACTATCGTCTAATAATCTGGCTTCCAACGCATGAAAAAGATAATCCCTCACTCCACCTATTTGTATTCGATCTTGAATTGGAATACGCCCACCTTGTTTTCTTCCCCAGGCAACAACGCAATCATGACCGTTTCTTTTATATTCCCAATATAAATCTTCGGCAATTTTTCCTGTTGAACCAATACCACAGACTGAATTAATTTGAAGAATTTTCAATCTTTTCTCCAAACAAATTTATTAACAACATTGGTATAACTTTGAATTATTTTCACAACCTTGTTGCTAATATTTTCATCACAATAGTCCGCAACAAAATCACCTTCATCACGATTCGCTTGCATTTGTACTGCTAAATCTAAAGCTTGTAGCAGACTGTGCTGATTAATCCCTGCAAGAACAAAGATCCCTTTTTCCATCGCTTCTGGCCGTTCAGTTGAGGTCCTAATACATACAGCGGGAAAACCTAATCCTATTTTCGTAAAAAAGGCACTTTCTTCTGGCAACGTACCGGAATCAGAGATAACAGCCATAGCATTTAGTTGCAATTTATTGTAGTCAAAAAAACCCATCGGTTCGTGGCAAACTACACGTGCATCAAGTTTAAAACCGCTTTCCTTTAATTTCTTTTTACTTCTGGGATGGCACGAATAAAGTATCGGTTTATTGTACTTTTCAGCTATTACATTGATCGCGGTAAATAAAGACAAAAAGTTTTTCTCCGTATCAATATTTTCCTCTCTGTGCGCAGATAATAAAATGTATTGCCTAGGAGTTAGATTCAGTTGCTCTAATATTGTTGATGATTGAATCGAGTTTAAGTTTTGATGTAATACTTCCGCCATTGGCGAACCTGTAACAAAAACTCGTTCTTTGGGTAGCCCACATTCATGCAAATATTTTCGTGCATGTTCAGAATAGGCAAGATTCACATCAGAAATAATGTCTACAATACGGCGATTAGTCTCTTCTGGCAAACATTCATCTTTGCAACGATTCCCCGCTTCCATATGAAAAATGGGGATATGTAGCCTCTTTGCTGCAATGGCAGACAGACAACTGTTCGTATCCCCTAAAATCAACAAAGCATCAGGTCGTATACTTTCCATCAGTTCATAAGATTTACTTATGATTTTTCCAATGGTATCTCCCAAATTATTTCCAACACAGCCCATGTAAATGTCTGGTGGTGCAATCTTCAAATCTTTAAAAAAAATCCCATTTAAGGAAAAGTCGTAATTTTGTCCTGTGTGAGCTAAAAGACAGTCGAAATATGTGCGACACTTCTTAATCACCGAACTTAATCTAATGACTTCAGGTCTAGTTCCTACAATAATCAGCAGCTTCAGTTTTCCGTTATTTTTAAATCCCAAATGAGAAGTCACTCCCATATCCACCTCCTCAAACAATTTCATGATAAGTATCTGGTTTTCTAACTTCAAAAGCTTCGTTAGCCCACATTACTGTAATTAAATCCGCCGTATCCGATAAATTGATAAGATTATGCGTATACCCAGGCAACGTCCTTACCACTTGCGGCTTTTCTCCAAACACTTCAAAACGCAATACCGGATATGGCCGACCATTTTCATCTTTACCTATCTTTCTTTGTTCAATTAAACCGTGCCCTTGAACAACAATGAAAAACTCCCATTTTGAATGGTGCCAATGTTGTCCTTTTGTTTGATTGGGTTTAGAAATATTCACGGAAAACTGACCGCAATTCTTTGTTCTGAATAATTCGGTAAAGCTTCCTCGTTCATCTTGATGGACATTTAGAGGAAATGACATTTTGTTTTCTGGCAGATAAGACAAAAATGTTGTTCTCAATTGCTGCTCAAAAATTGGATTTGAATATCCTGGTAACTCAATGGAATCGAGATGATTACTAAAGTAAGTGATCGTATCGGCAATTACTCCCAAGGTTACAAGATGTCTGTTAGGGATATAACAAAAACTCCCGTTATTATCAGGTATTAATTTTCCATCCTCGTAATTACAACGATTCTTTTCTTTACCCAAGACCGTGTTTATCATCTCCCTTACAACATCGTCAACATAAACCAGCTCAAGCTCGATATGCTTATCATTAACACAAATTGGCATATCATTAGCCAAATTAAAACAGAATGTTGCGATAACAGAGTTGTAATTTTGCTTACACCATTTCCCGAATACATTTGGAAGTCGAAAAACATAAACTTCAGTATTTTGACTTAGTGCATACTCAAATAGAAGCTCTTCAGCTTCTAATTTACTTTTTCCATATTCACTATTCACATATCTTCCTTGTCGCAGAGCCTGTATTGATGAAGAAAAAACTATCGGACAAGTCTTCCCAACAACTTTTAATGCTTTTAAAACTCTCGACAAAAAATGAACATTTCCCTTAACGTAATCCGTTTTGTTGACAGGACGATTTACACCTGCCAAATAAAAAATAACATCCGCAACTGATACTAACCCTTCAATTTGATCATCTCTGGCATCATGTGTAAGAGTCATAACCTCATCAATCTTGAGATCATAACTTCTATCCTTCCCCTCCTTTATATTTTGAAGAGTTGATACCAAATTTTTTCCTATAAAACCTCTGGCTCCGGTTATTAGAATTTTCATAATTGAATTTCTCTGCCTAATTTAGCCAACTTATTTCTAACGTAGCTCGTTGTGAGTATTTTTTGCACTGTTCCCTCGACATCCAAGCGTACTGTGTTATGACTGGTATAAGCCTCATCAGCCATAGTTTTTACTTGTCCTTTTACAACAAACTTATCGTAATTAAGATCTCGGGCGTCTGCACTTATTCTGTAATAATTCCCCATATCATCTGCCCGCAGGCGTTCCTCACAAGTCATAAGAGTTTCATATAACTTCTCGCCATGACGAGTTCCGATAATTCTTACTCCTGAATCACCAAACAACTTTTGTACCGCTTTAGCAAGAGTTCCAATAGTAGATGCCTCCGCTTTTTGAATGAACAGATCCCCAGGTCTGGCATTTTTAAATGCGAACATCACTAAAGAAACCGCTTCATCCAAATTCATCAAAAAACGTGTCATCTCAGGATTGGTAATTGTGATCGGATTCCCGGAACATATTTGATCAATAAAAAGCGGAATAACGCTACCACGACTGCACATCACATTCCCGTAACGCGTACAAGAGAGCACTGTCCCCTTTTCAGCCGCCACTCTTGCGTTAGCAGAGACAAGATGCTCCATCATAGCTTTGGATATACCCATGGCGTTAATCGGGTACGCAGCCTTATCAGTCGATAAAAATACGCAACTCTTAACAGAGTTCCTCATTGCAGCATGTATAACATTATTAGTTCCCAAAATATTTGTTTTAACGGCCTCTATCGGGAAAAATTCACAGCTTGGAACCTCTTTCAAAGCCGCCGCATGAAAAACATAATCCACTCCAGACATTGCGTCAGTCAAGCTCTGTAAATCCCTTATATCACCAATGTAAAACTTAACTTTCGAGAAAAAATCTGGGTATTTTTTCTGAAGTTCATGTCTCATATCATCTTGCTTCTTCTCATCACGAGAAAAAATTCTGATTTCTCGCAAATCACCTGAAATAAATTTTCTCAGTACTGTCTGACCAAAAGATCCAGTCCCACCCGTAATTAACAGAGTCTTATTTTGGAAGTCCAACATAATCAGTCTCGTTTAGAACATAATGACAAAAGTGACAACAGCTCGGCCACCGTTTTTTCTCTTGTAAAATTGGAAATATAGTAGTCTCGAGCTCTTTTACCGCATTCAGAGTATAAATTAGGATTCTCTAAAAAGGAGCGAAACGCATTAGCCAAGCCTACAAAATCACCCGAGTGAACACAAATTCCGCACCCCGACTCTCGTATAACTCTCATTGCTTCGCCATCTATCGCCCCAATCAAAGGCTTACCCACTGCTAAATAATCCTGTACTTTTCCCGGAAGCGTCAAACCCACAGCATTTTCATGTTTTAGTGTTACCAAGCAGGCCGTAGCTCTAGAGTAGAAACAGGGAAGATCAGTATATTTTTGCGCCCCATGAAATTTAACCCAATGGGTAAGTTTATTTTTTTTTACATATTCAACACAATGCTTATATTCACTGCCAGTCCCAACAAAATCAATCACAAAATCCTTGTCCTTCAGCAACGCTACAGCCTTAAGTATGGTGTCCAGATCTTGAGCATGTCCCATATTTCCCGCAAAAAGAAAACGCTTGCGAGATTTATCGGCTACATCAAAATTCTCTGATAAATAAGCATCGTTACCATGCTGTGGAAGGTATCTTATCTTTGAGGAGTCAAGTCCATGGGTTTGACTCAAATAATCTATAAATGGTTTCGAAGTGACAGCAATCAAATCGCATTTTTTGTATAGAAAACGGCTTACCCCACCCATAAGGACGTATAAAAAATCTGTTTCAGTTTTCAATAAAGTAAGCATGCTAACTGGCCATAGATCTAAAACATAGCCAAATAACTTGCACCTATTCTTAAGTTTTGCTAGCCAGGCAGGCAACAACATCAAAACGGGCGATGTTTGATAACACATAACTACATCAAACTTCTTTTTTAAAAATAAAACCTTAAAGGATGCGGAGAGAGTCCAACTTAGATAATTTAAAGCCAGGCCTACTTTGGTACGTTTTCTTGGAATTAAAGGGGCTCTTACAATCTCAACACCGCTCACCACTTCTAACCTATTTTTCCCGTCTCGATAATCCTCATATATGTAACCTGTTGGATAATTAGGTACCCCAGTTAAAACTGTTACCCTGTGACCTTTCTGAATTAGACTTTCTGCTAAGTCCTTAATTTTTTGAAAAGGCTCAGGAAAATAAAACTGAGAAACTATCAAAATGTCCATATGATCTCAGATGTTGATAAGTAATAAAAGCTCGAAAAAAATAGGACCTTTTTATTTATAGATTGCAAGTAAAGAATTTTTTATCCATGGTATCTTAAAAATTAATTTCTCTTTGGCTTTTGGTGGCCAATCAACATCACTAGTGAATGTCTTACTTTTTCTAAAACTCAAAATCTTAAAATTAACCCAATCGAATACTTCAGAATGCAATTCTAAAATGACTTTTTGAGACACTGGCGGTAACCAAGATCCTTCAAAATTATGTATAGCGTAATTCAGATATTCGTCTTTCGGCAAACAAAAATAGTAATAGGGGTAGATTAAAATTCCAGGCTCAAGGATTTTTAGCTCATTAATGCTGCGATCTTTACTGTACTGAGGAAAGTTATTTTTGAAAAAGCGGTCAAATCTAATGACATTTGTAGTTAAATCAAAAGATCCTTCTTCCTTTATGAGGCCAATATTGTCGTATTCCTTGAGCATTTCCCTAATAATTTTATTGTTTGCTTCTGCCCCTATTAATGCGGTAGATGGAACTTTAACTTGCTTTTGGATTGATGGATTAAACTCGAAGGACATGAAAAAAGAGTTTCTCAGGAATTCATCTATATTTCGTGTAATTTCCACATCCGTATCGCAATATATTCCACCAGATAATAATGCGTGTAATCTCAAAACATCTGAAACAAAGGCCCATTTTCCTGCTTTGTAAGCCTCATGCAAATACCGATTTTTTATTGATGGCAATACTTCGTCATTCCATTCCACTATTTTGTAATCAGGGCAAAACTTGCGCCAGCTTTCGATACAACTTTTTACTCTAGCTGGTTTATCCGTTGAACCGACCCAAACATAATGAATCACTTTAGGAATCATACAAAGCAACACCTATAGACAATTACCATAAAACTCTGGCCAATACCACATTGTCTTGTTCATGATAAGAAATAAGAGAGAAAAAATCCAAAAATTTTTTCGGACAAAATCCCAATATCACAGGTCTGTTTCTAATTTTCTATTCACTCACAGAATAAAACTTACCATTGAAGTAAAAAGGCTACACCTACAAGTGATAAGAGAACAACTTGACCTCGAAAAACTCATATCAACTGATTATTTATAAAAATTTTAGCAAGACCCACTTTTATAGTTGCACATATTTATTTAAGAGGAGCTTCTAAATAATCTTTTAAACATTTTCGATTTAAACATCGGCCATATAAAATAGAGGTCATAAACTAAAAACATTGTTTTATCGGTATTATCTACAACGCACTTGACAGATACTCCCGACAAATTTATCTACTGTGCGCTAAATTAGCTAACGAATAATCTTTATTTAACCAATAATGAAAACCATACGTTACATTGTCCCATATTTTGGCAAACTCCCTAGCTATTTTCAGATGTGGCTTAACACATGCTCCTTTAATAGTACGATTAATTGGCTGGTTTTAACTGACGACTCTGCGACATTTGATTTTCCTAAAAACGTAGAACGTCAAATAATAACTTTCCAAGGGTTAAGAGATCGTATCCAACAATTATTTGATTTTCAAATATCCCTTGATCGGCCATATAAACTTTGCGATTATAAAATTGCTTATGGCGAGATTTTTAAGAAAGAGCTATCTGGCTATGATTTCTGGGGCTATTGTGACATTGATCTTTTGTGGGGACAAATAAGACATTTTTATACTGATGAAGTGTTGTCTTCGTACGATAAGATCGGTATGAAGGGACACTCTACTATCTACCGTAACACACCACAAATAAACTCAATTTACCGATTAGATTTAAAAGACGGTCAGTCGTATCGCGAGATTTACTCTGATGACAAATCTTACTGCGCAGATGATGATTTCATTAATTCTCGCTTTATTTTCGCAAATAAAAAAATATTCTCTAAAACTAATTATGCGGGTCTATTGATTGACAGACCTGGTTTTTCTCTTCAGAACATACCAGAAAGCGAAAAAAGGTTTGAAAAATATCACGTTTTTACGTGGGAAAACGGAGAACTGTGGCGCCATTATTTAGATGGTAATGTTATAAAACGCAGAGAATATTTATATATCCACTTCTTCAAAAGACCGATGAAAAATAAAATTAAAACCATGAATGAGAGAATATTAATTTATCCAAATTGTTACAAAAATATTGATACAGATATAACTATTCGAATTGTTACTAAATATGGTCATAAAAGTAAATTTTCATATGCTTGTCGGATGTTATGGCAATATCGGAAAAAGATAACTTTGAAACGAATTTCAATTTTTCTGAAATCATTGAGGTGTTAGTGTGCAATAAGTTTTAGTAAGTTCACTTTTTTATCAGTTGAATCGTTCAACTTAGAATTCTAATTATCAGGTTCTAAATCAAGATAATGTTTAAAAGTAGAATTGAAGAACTCTTCTATAAATTTATTGCTAAACCTAATGTACAGCAGGTTATGCAAATCCTAGATTCTGTTCCAACTGTACAAGTAGATACGCAAAAACAGAATATTGAGTTGATTAATGGCACTAGCACCATATTAAAGATAAAATCAAAAAGCAGCTGTTTCTATTTTAGAGAATGCCGAAAACATTTAGAGATAAGATCATATGTAAATTGTTTTATCTTTGATTTTTTTAAATATTCTAATAAAAACTATGTAGCCTTTCTGCCTGCCTTGTTACGGCAATTAAATGAAAAGCGCACCTTTGATTCTTTTATAAAAATGGGAACCCCTTTCGAGAAGGACAGCCCTATTAATCAATACCTTAAAACGGGTAAATGCACTTTTTTAAATTTTGAGTATCATCATTTAGACCAAAATTATGAAGCTTTCCTTTTCGATTTTTTAACCTACTCGTGGTCTAATTTGTATACATATCGTTTAAATAGTGGACTTAAATATGATCACTTTGAAATCTATTCAGCAGTTCGTCAATTAGCCACTCAACAAATTGCAGAAATAATCGGACTAGCTACTCTTATTCCCAAAACTAAATTTGCGTTTTTAATAATCGATGACAAGGTATCAAAATTTGGCACAATCATGTCACAATCCGAGGGAATCCCTCTCAATAGGCTTAAGAGTAATAAAATAGTTAGTCCTCAGCTACAAAGAGAATTGAATAATTTAAATACTCTTGACGTTCTCTGCCACGAAAAAGATCACAGACCGGCAAATTATTTTATACGTACTAATAAAGGAATCCCCATTGGAGTTTGCGCTTTCGATAACGATAGCCCGATGTCTTTCAATAGTCCAAATGTATTTTTTTTCACTTACATGAGATGCTCTCCTTTCATAAATATTAGAAAAGGCATAATTAATCGGCCATATATGGATAAGGAAGTTGCTCAGGCAATTTTAAGCATTGATTATTTCTCAATTTTTAAGAAAATATTAGGCTTAAACGCAATTCAGAAATTAATGCTGTTGCTTCGCATTTATCTTGTCAAATTAGCAATTAAAAAATCCCTTCTAAATAAAACAAATTTTTTATTATCAAAAAATGATTGGAATTCATTAACAATTGAAGAGGAACTTTGTGGAAAGTTTGGGAAAACTTACTTACAACTTTTTATAGAAGAATATAAAAACCTTTCAAACGAATATCCTGATCAGGATGAACGTAAATCTAAAAACTAAAATTTCAATTTGAAAGTGACACGGATCACTCTGGAAACTATTTTTTTAAAATCATTATCAAGCATAAAACATATTATTGCTGCAGTAACACTATAGATGCCAACAACAATAAAAGCACTCGTAACCCAATCCAGTAGATTTAAAATATTAAAACTAAAATAGTTGTTATCTATAATATAAACAAAACCGAATGCGCTAGACAGCTGAAGCAGTTTTATTGTGTATTTAAAAACGTATTCGTTAATATTCTCCCTAAATCCTTTTTTATACAAAAAATAAGCCTTCCAACTGTTAACAATTATAAGTTGACTAATTAAGACTCCAAATAAGATACCTGTCAATCCATACAAACAACCTAAAACAACTGAAAAAACAAAATTCAATAGCGACTCCGCTACAGGAGCCCATACATCACTAAAAAGTCCATACGCATACAAGAAATAGTCACAAGTTCTCGTCATTTGAATAAAATATGTCAGAGTCATTACTGACATTGCAATATCACCTAATAGATAATCTTCTCCTAACCATAACACTACAAAAGATTTTGAAAAGAAGAAGATTCCAACGCAGATCACGGAAGCAATATATAACCTTAGTGATACTAGTTGCCAAAAAACTTCTTTAACTTTTTTAATATTATTTTCCGCAATCAAATTACCAACACTTGAGTAAAACCCTTTGGATAACGCATCAACAAGATAATTACACCCACCCATAATAATTCGATAATTTCCATAAATTGCTACTGCTACTAAATCGATAAAATAGAAAATAAGCAACGGTGTCATTTGACCCAGTACATACGCTGCAATTCTATGAAAAAGTAATTGTTTAGTCTTTAATAGAATAAATGAATAATCCACTTTTAATAGAGAGCCTCTCGAAACATCAGGCTTCAACCATGGATATTCTCGATTTACGATATAAGAAATTAATATTGACAGAATAATTGCAAAGACCACCTCTAATAGTATCCAATACAGGTAGCCATTGTTTAAAAAAAATATCGCTAAAGTCTGAGTGAGAAGTTTGACTATATTGATCCCTTGCACACAGACCGTGATTTTATACTCCTTTTGATCTGCTGATAGAACAATCATCTTATAGTTCGAAAAATAACCTAAAAGCGAACTAATTAACAGCGAAATAAATGTCCCATACGCATAGAAAAGTGGAAAGTGTATATCGGAAAAAATCTTGGGAAAGAATACCATTAACGCAATAGAGCTAAAGAGAACGAACAATGCAACCCAACGATAAAACCATCCTTGTATAGAAACTATATCGTTAATTTCCTGTCTGTTTCCTGTACTGAGCGGTTTATATAGAGCAAAAGCTATTGCAGTACCAAGACCAGATTCCGCAAGATTTAATATTTGAAGAAGACTCTGAGCAGTGGTATTCAATCCAAGAAGTTCAGCTCCAAGACAATCCAAAAAAATTTTTCTTGAGAAAAACTGCAAAACGAGATTAATGCAATAGAAGAACAATGCGACTTTTGCATTCTGAATAACCCGAGCTGTCCGTGAAACCTCTGCCATAGTTCAATAAGTGAAAAATTATTCGAGATTCTGAACCTGCTCTCGCATCTTTTCTATATTAACTTTCAGGGCTAGAGAAGTCTGAGTCATTTCAATAGCCGCCGCCTTACTGCCCAAGGTATTGGCCTCACGGTTAAGTTCCTGCATCATAAAGTCAAGCTTTTTTCCCACTTCGCCACCTTCACTCAGTAAGCGTCTGACTTCTTTCACATGCGTAAGCAACCGCTTCATTTCTTCATCCACATCAAGCTTAATGGCATAAAGAATTACTTCTTGACGAATGCGGTCACTCACTTCTTCCCGCGTTAATGTGGAGCGATCTACCAGCGTTTTAGATAACGCCTCTTCCAAACGCTCTTCTAACTTCTTTTGGATGTTTTCAATGATTTTCGGAATTTTTGGCGCCAGTTCATCAACCGTTTCAACAATACGGTCACAGTAGCTATTTAAAACCACCGCTAATGCTTCACCCTCACGCTTCCTGGCTTCTAAAAAAACTTCCAATGTTTTATTGAGGCCGTCCAATACCTGAGTTTTCAATACATCAAAATCAATACTTTTAGGCGCCAGAATTCCCGGAAAACTTAAAATTTGAGAAACTGTCAAAGCTCTGACATCAGGTTGGATTTTCTGAACCTCGGCTTGAAGGGAAAGCAAGTTAGTCAAAGCGGTTTGATTTAAGGTCTGCTCACAGACAGCTTCGCCCACCCATTGCATTCGGCATTCAATCTTTCCTCGCACCACATTTTTAGCAATCACCGCGCGGATATCGCCTTCCATAAAACGAAGTTCCTCTGGCATACGCATGGCGATTTCCTGATAGCGCGAGTTAACGCTTTTCACATCAATCGCCAATAATCCCAAAAGCGTTTCTATCTGAAGATGGGCAAAGCCCGTCATACTGTTAACCGACACTTGATTTCCTTGATTTGATTCAAAAAATGGTAGACCTAATTGTAAGGCATCACAATGATAAAGATCTCTTTTGTATAGATAAGCCTTTAAATTTTCATCTCCGTCATTAAAATCTTGCCCTCACACGCAGCACCCACGTAGTTTTTTACACTTTTCGTCGTTTAGAAAAATGCAAAGCATCTACGCCTATAACCTAATAACAATACTTAACTGCGCGCGAGCGAAGTTCCTGGCTCACAAAAATCATAACCTTTCTTCTCTTTATGACGTGCCGTTTCATGTGCTCGATGATCTTGAAATTGAAGACGTCATTAAAGTAATCGGTCTATATCCGATTCCTTTCTTTTCACTCAAGGCTAGCCATTCGATTCAGAAATCTGAAGAGATTAGTGCTATTCGCAATATTTGGCGAGGCATCCATTTATTGGATCATTCTCATGCTCTGACTTTGAATTCAAAAACTAAAGAGATGAGCGATATTCATGAGTCGTTTATTCTCACGAACAATTATTGGTCCATTCTTGAAAGTAAGCATCCAGATCCTATCTCGACGATTTTATTTTCACTCAAAAAAATCGGAAGGGCTGATAATTCAAACAATTTACCCCCCCCCCGACACGAAGCCTTACCTTCAAGCTTTGATCGAATTTTAAAGACAAGGCTCCCTCACGCCATTGTGTCAGCTCTGACAGGCATCGAAGACAAAGTAATCAAACATCTTCGACATAAGCTCCCCTTTCAACCCAATGTGTGGGCAAAAACACTTGTTCAAAAGCGTGTGCTGACACGACACGCGTTTAATCGATATGCTCTTTTCATCGCCGTTTGCGTTTATGAAATTTTGCTTCATAACGGTCAAACACCACTGGAAGCTTTCCTAAACACTGTTGAGGCGATTGAACACTCGCCAACGATTAATGCGAACAAATCCGACGACTGTCACTTACCGCTAAACCTTTACCATTGGTTAGTCGCTCACGGCCATTTCCCGGAAATCGATACTGAAATACATAAAGTGGCAACGCCGGAGTTTTTCCCGGAAAATTTCAGTTTCCTTTTCGATTTTCGCTGTCGAAATCCTATCCCTGTCATCCGGGAAATGGGAATTTTCCCTATTCCCACATCATTAGATCCGGAACATAAAAGACTGCTCATTGCCATCAATTCGGCAATTCAGACACGATCATGCTTAAAAAAAGTCCTTCATCAATACTATGAAGGAGCCTTTCAATGATTTCCTTTTTCTCAACAAAACACCCGGAGACATCTGGAATAGGGTTGCAGAACAGGAATTTTGAATCTCTATAGAAACCTCATTAAATC
>ERZ827452.2344-NODE-2344-length-14645-cov-3.961960_pt1 | contig 14645 bp, 13 predicted proteins | sample MGYA00519866_ERZ827452 | MGnify/ENA primary metagenome ERZ827452 (study PRJEB31778, sample SAMEA3449307) | human gut metagenome | biome: human gut; feature: human-associated habitat; material: faeces | place: United Kingdom | collected 2010/2012 ... | reverse complement strand
TGAAGCTCAAAGATGTATTCATGACCAGTTTTCCACGCGCCTCTCATCAACCGGCTGCTTTCTGTGTGCTGCTACTGGACATTACTTGTTCTTTTCATTGCTTTTCGTGTTGCTATGAAATTAGTGTCATTATAAGCGGTTTGTGGGGAGTTGTCAAGAGGGAAAACCGTTACCGGTTCCATAGTTTTTACAGCCCCCACAACTCTTCCCTGGTGGTAGACACCGCATCCACCCCTGCGTCAAATGCCGCCAGAATATCCTTCTTATCGGAGATCAATCCCCCCGCCACCAACGGGATCTCGGTGTATCCACGGACGGTCTTCAAAATCTTGGGCATCACTCCCGGCATCAGTTCCATGAAATCTGGCTGAAAGGTCAGAAGCTGCTTTTTAGTGGTCTCTAAGGCCATGGAATCGATCAGGAATGTGCGCTGACCGCCGATCATGCCAAGATCCATGGCGTGACGGACCAATGGGGCTTTGGTGCTGATGATCCCGTCCGCCCTGGTGTTCTGATGGATAAAATCCACGGCAACCTCCTTAGAACTTAACCCCTGGATCAGATCCACATGGACGATGGCGATCTTTCCGCTGTTTTTCACCTGATCCACCAGACCGGTGATGTTGCAGATATTTCCGAATAGCAGAAATACCACCGGAGATTCGGTTTTCAATGCCTTTTCCAGACCCTGTTCATCTTTGACGGCGGTGATGATCGGTGAAATTTCAAATAAGTCGCGGATTTTCTCGTGTTTGTGTCCCATGTGGATTCTGCCTCTGCTTTCTGTATTATAACGTTATTACCCCTATTGTGACTCTTTTTTTCTCATCTGTCAATGAAAAGACCGGTCACACTGCATCCACGTTCCTGGTCGCCACTAACTCCACACCAGTTCCCGCACAGTCCTCCACCAGCACCTGGCCAATGGTAACCGGGGCTTCTACGGTCAGGTTCCGCACCACTTCCATCACATCCATGATCCGCTCCTTCGGCACTTCCTCCTTTGTCTTCACAGAAGCCATCAAAAGCTTTCCGTGGGTCACATGAACACTGGAGGTAACCGTCCTGGATGGGCTTGTGATCTCTTTCTTCGCGTAAGCTGCACCTCTTGGACAGGTATTGCCTGTTACCTTTACTACCTCATGATTTTCAATCTCCGCTGTCATGGAACACCCCATCGGACAGCAGATACAAGTCAATTCTCTGGTCTCCATTTCCTTACGCCTCCTCTGTGCAGATCGTGATCTTCTTCAGATCCGGATAATCGCCAAAGCTATCCTTTTTCAGGATCACCTGCTCCATCTCACCCGGCGCCATCACACGTTTCTTCCTGGTCTGAATCTTAACACCGTCATAGTATACGGAAATGGATCTGTTTTTGTATACATTGTCCACACGGAACCGGACAATGATCTGATCTTTCATATGCTTCGGATCCAGATATTGCGGAACGGTGTAACGGACACCGTTTTCCGCTGAAAGACGTACCAGGGACTGGTGGCCTTCTGACATGGGTACTTCTTCCCCGTCGCCCAACGCAGAAGTTTCTGTATCTGTCTTCCCAGCATACTTCTCACGTTCTGCCAGTTCTTTCACATACTCTGCCGCCGCCTGTCCAGCCATAGCCGCTTCCTCAGACACGTAATCCACCAGATCATGGACATGAAGTACATTTCCACAGGCAAATACGCCTGGCACGCTGGTCTCCAGATGGTCGTTGACCTCCGGACCAGATGTGACGCGGCTGACATCTGCACCAAGTCCTCTGGTCAGCTCATTTTCCGGAATCAGGCCAACAGACAATAACAATGTGTCACAGGAATAATACTCTTCCGTTCCTGGAATCGGTTTCCGGTGGTCATCCACCTGTGCCAGGGTGATTCCGGTCACACGCTCTTTTCCGTGGATCTCCACCACCGTATGGCTTAGTTTTAACGGAATTCCATAGTCATTCAGGCACTGGACAATATTTCTCTTCAGGCCGCCGGAATAAGGCATCAGTTCCGCAACCACCTTCACCTTGGCGCCTTCCAGAGTCATACGTCTTGCCATGATCAGGCCGATATCACCGGAGCCTAAGATCACCACTTCACGGCCCACTTTCTTGCCTTCCATATTGGTCAGGCGCTGGGCGGTTCCTGCAGAATACACGCCAGCCGGACGGAATCCCGGAATATTTAACGCGCCTCTGGATCGCTCCCGGCATCCCATGGCCAGAACCACAGTCTTCGCCTGGATGGTCACCAGTCCCTCTTCCCGGTTCATGTAAGTCACCTGTTTGTCCTTAGAAATGGACAGTACCATGGTATTTAAATGATACGGGATTTTTAACTCCTCTACCACTTTGATGAAGCGGTCTGCGTATTCCGGGCCTGTCAGTTCTTCTTTAAATGTATGAAGTCCAAAACCATTGTGGATACACTGGTTTAAAATACCGCCAAGCATCTGGTCACGCTCCAGGATCAGAACATCCTCAATTCCCTGTTTTCTGGCTGCTGCCGCTGCTGCCAGTCCAGCCGGGCCTCCGCCGATCACTACCACATCCCATGTCTTCATGCTTCCATCCCTCCGTTCTTTACCAGCAGTTCAGAACCTGGCTGATTTTTGCAAATGTCTTCCATGGCGCATCCCAGTTCCCTGGCGATGATCTCCATGGCCTTCGGTGTGCAGAAACCGCCCTGGCACCTTCCCATGCCCTGTCTGGTCCTGCGCTTCACACCATCCATGGAAACTGCTCCCACCGGTCTGTGGACCGCATCCATGATCTCACCTTCACTGATACCCTCGCACCGGCAGACGATGGTGCCGTATTCCGGACGTTTCCGGATCAGCTCTGCCCGCTCTTCAAAGCTCATGTGGTTCAGTCTCGGAATACCTTTTCTGGTGGAAATAAAGTTCTTTTTCCGTTCCGCTGATGCTTTTGCCGCAATCTGCTCTGCTAAATACACTCCAATAGCCGGGGCGCTGGTCAATCCCGGGGACTCGATACCTGCTGCATCAAAGAAGCCTTCTGCATCCTCTGCTTCTCCGATCACGAAATCATCTCCATCCTCATGGGCACGAACGCCAGAAAAGGAAGTGATCACCTGATTATATGGGATACCTTTCACACTGACTGCAGATTTGCTGATCACATCACTCAGCTCTTTTGCTGTTGTTGCGGTATTTTCTTTGTCCTCCACATCCACAGCGGTTGGTCCCAGAAGCAGGTTGCCATGGATCGTCGGGGATACCAGGATTCCTTTGCCGTATTTACCAGGAAGCTGGAAAATCGTATGGGATACATATCCACCGGCAGCCTGGTCTAACAGACAGTAATCCCCTTTTCTTGGTGTATTGTGCAGCTTCTTTTCACTGACCATGTTGTGGATCTCATCAGAATAAACGCCTGCTGCATTGACCACATAATGGGCTGTCAGTTCACCGCTCTCAGTTACCAGTCGGTAACCATCCTCCAATTTTTCGATACTACGGACTCCTGCATTCCGCTTAAACTCCACACCATTTTCACAGGCATTCTCAGCCATGGCGATGGTCAACTCAAATGGACAGACGATTCCGCCGGTCGGTGCAAAAAGCGCTGCCACCACCTGATCGGATACATGCGGCTCCAGTTCCAATACCTGATTCTTTTCCAGAATCTTTAAATCTTTCACTCCGTTGGCAATTCCACGATCATATAACATCTGCAGACCATCCCTGTCCTCCTCAGCAAAGCATAACACCAGGGAACCATTTCTCTTGAATGGAATATCCAGGTCTTTCGCCAGATCTCCCATCATCTCATTGCCCTTTACGTTAAATTCTGCCTTCCTAGTACCCGGCACTGCGTCAAATCCCGCATGGACGATGGCACTGTTAGCCTTGGAAGTTCCAGAACATACATCTTCTGTTTTCTCCAACAAACACACGGAAAGCTCATACCTTGACAATTCTCTTGCCGCCGCGCAGCCAACTACACCGCCGCCGATCACGGCTACATCATAATCCCATCTGCTCACAACTGACCCTCCTGTTTTGTACGCGAAAAAAGAGCATAACAAACCAGAAGCTATCACGCTTCTGATCTGCCTGCTCTCTCATCTCTTAGGCACATGATTTCATTTATCGATAACGATTCAGTTTCTTCATAGTTATCGCTATTATTAGAGTATCACTCCGTCACCAGACTGTCAAGTTCTTCCGATAAAATCATGTCCACATTTCCGGCAGTGGACGCTGACCTTTCCATGTCCTCTTGGAATCCGGATCTTCTGACCACAGTTCGGACATTTGAATATCTTATACTTTTTGACTTCTTCCAGGTCTTCTTTCCATTTTCCTGATTTCACGCCTTTCGCCCATTCCGTCACCCGGAAACGAAGATTTAGGTACGTCTGATTCTCCTTAAACCGCTGGCTGGTATTTTTCGAAAACATCCGGTAATAGATCACAACGATCACTGCCAGTTCCAGCCAGTACCAGATTCTGAAATGAATGAAAATCTTTACAAAAAGGATCGCGATAAATACCCATACCAGAAACCGGTTCAGTTCATCGCTGCCATACCGTCCCACCATAAAACGGCGGAATTTTTCTCTCCACTTGGTCAAAAGCTGGTTCCATTTTCCATTATTCATACTTTGTCATCCGCATAACTACGGTTTCCTCCTGTCCATTTCTCAGTGTGCCGGACTGGGCTCCTGTACGCCAGCTTAATGCCTGCGCTGATACCGGATTTTGGTCGGATGCAGACATCTGATCAGACTCCAAAACACCTGATTTTTCCAGAACTAAAACTTCACTGTCCCCATAGACCGCCGTCTCACACAGATCCGTATAGTCCTTCACCGTTCCCAGCACATCATACCCAAAGCCCTCGCCCCGGTAATGCATCGGAACCACGATTCTCGGCTTTACCTGCTCCACCAGCGCCTTGGCCTGCTTCGCGTCAATGGTATAATACCCGCCAACCGGGATCAGCATCAGATCCAGCCCCCGAAGCTGCTTCATCTCTTCTACTGTCAGTTTACATCCCAGATCCCCCATATGGGCCATGCGGAACGTGCCATCATCCAGAATGTGAATCTGATTTCTTCCTCTCAAAGCCCCTTTCTGGTCGTCATGCCAGGTATGGATCACCTGGATCTGAAATGGGTTCTCTCTCCCCTCGATCCGCTTCACCAGATGGCTGGCTCCGTGATCCTTATGATCATGACTGCACAGCACCAGATCCGCACTTTCACGTACCGGCGAACATCCAGGCACATAGCCATCCTCGTAAGGGTCAAATACGATCGTATAATCTCCACAGTCCAATTTAAAACAGGAATGACCGATCCATGTTAATGTAAGCTGTTCTGCCATATATAAAGCCCCTTTCCTATCTATTTTTTGTTTTTTCTGCATTTTCTAATGATTTTATTTTTTCAATTATGATAGCACGAATCCCCTATTTTTACAAGAAAAGCAACGTCCCAATACCCGCTACTCCACCTCAAAGATTACGATCCGCTCCCTGGGATTCTTCCCCTCAAACAGATCCATACACGGGATCTCATCCACAAACATCAGTTCATCCACTGACATCAGATAGGAAATATACTCGTCCGACGGATAATAGAAAAACAACCGGATCTTTCTCGGACATGCATAATAGGATTCCAACAGTCTGGCGATCACTTTCTGTAAGATCTCCAGCGAAAATGGATTAAAAAAGTAAGCACAATCCACCTGCTCCGGCACCGGAAACTGAACTGCGTCCACCAGTTCAAAACTCACCCGTCCAGCCGACACAGCTCCCGCCCGGTTTTCCATTGCCTTCTCATAAAGCCGCTCATCATATTCCACGCCAATGGTGTGACATTTCGCCTGATATGACAGAAAAAAGTCCACTCTGCCCTTTCCGCAGCCATAATCAATCAGCGTATCTCCTTTCCGGATCAGTCCCTCATTGGCCAGCCGCTGTAGTACCGAATACGGCGTCGGCTCATAAGGATACCGGAACTGGTCTGCTTTGGAATCGTCCCGTCCTGTGGTGTGAATGTGCAGCAGTTTATCCCATTGCTCTTCATTTTTTGCTTCGTTCCTCTCTGATTTCATGACCCACCTCCCACTGAGTTCAAGTCGAAACGTCCGTGAGACCTGGCGCGTGATTCTGGTCAGCGTAAGCTGACATATTCTTCACGGAATCACTGCGCATTCTCGCGCCGAGCGCGGTCGCTTGCGACATATTTCTTCTTTGCGCGAGTGCACATCCCGCGGAACGTTTTTGTGTCATAGGACGAAGTTTCCTATGACATAAAAAAATCCGGTGACAAATTGATTTTCATCACCTGTCACCGGATTTCGTCTCACATATAATATGAAACCAAAAATCAGCTTCTCAACTCAATACCATAAGTTTTATTCAACTGTTTTAAGATCTTCTTCACATAACCGTCCACTGCCTCAGCGGTAAATGCTTCATCCTTTGGTGTGAACAGAACGGTGAATGCCATGGATTTCTTATTTGCCAGGATCTGTTTGCCTTCATATACGTCAAAGAGTGTTACATCTTTCACAAATGGGCTTGCTGCCTTGATGCACTCCTCTACCTGTCCACAGGTGATCTCCTTGTCCATAACCAGAGCCAGGTCACGTTTCTCCTCTGCGAATTTTGGAAGTGGCTCAAAGACTGGTGCTTTGCCGTACCATTTTTCCAGAGCTTTCATGCTGATCTCTAAGACATAAGCGTCCTCACGCATCGCCTCATCCTTCATGATCTCGTATTTCACCTTACCGAAATATCCGATCTCCTCGCCCTCGCAGAAAATGGCTGCGGTCTGATATGGATGCAGGAATGGCTTCTCAGCTTTTTCATAGGTGAAGGAAATATTCAGCACATCTGCAACGGTCTCAGCCATACCTTTCAAGGTGAAGAAGGACTCGTTCTTGCCAAATACACCGATACACAGGGTCGCACGTTCTTCTGGATACTCTGTTAACGGCAGGGACTTTGGAATAAATGCATTACCAATCTCAAAGATACGGCCCTCGAAGTTGCCTCTCTTCTGGTTGCGTCCCATGGCGTGGATCATCTGAGGCGCCAGAGTGGTTCTCATTAAGGACAGATCCTCATTGATCGGGTTCATGATGCGGATAGCCTTGCGCTCTGGAGCATCCTCGGCAAATCCCATCTGGTCTAAATCAGCCGGGGAGAAGAAGGAATAATGCATTCCCTCAAATGCGCCAATGCTGCACAGGGCTCTTTTCACCTTCAAAATCGTTTTCTGCCGTAAATTAGTTCCACCGATCGTTACCTGAGCGGTCGGCATGAATGTGGACTGGATATGCTCGTAACCATACATACGGATGATCTCCTCAGCCACATCCGGATAATCTGCCATATCTTCACGGTATGCCGGGAAATGCATGGTCAGCTCATCACCGTTGATCTCCGGCTGGAAGTTTAATCCTGTTAAGATCCGTAAAATATCCTCGTCCGGAACGGTGATTCCCAGAACGCCATTTACCTTCTTGATGCTGGTCGTAAAGGTCACTGGCTCTAAGGAATTGCCGGTATTTACATTCTTATGAGTCTTAGAAATCTTACCTGCGCCTAACTCCTCTACCAGATGCAGGACACGTTTCATTGCCATCTCCGTAGCATACTCATCCACACCTTTGGAATACCTCTGGCTTGCATCGGAGGACTGTCCTAATGCACGGGAGCTTCTGCGGATGTTGTCACGGGCAAATTTTGCGGACTCAAACATCACCTCTGTGGTGGTATCGCGGATCTCGGAATTTAAACCGCCCATGATACCTGCTAATGCTACTGGCTTCTTGCCGTCACAGATCACTAAATTACTTGGATTTAAGGTAAACTCCTTTTCATCCAGAGTGATGATCTTTTCGCCTTCATTGGCACGTCTTACCTGGATCGCATTGCCTTCCAGATAGTCACAGTCAAATGCGTGCAGCGGCTGTCCTAACTCACGCATGATATAATTGGTGATATCAACAATGTTGGAAATGGAGTTATTGCCCACCAAAGCCAGGCGTCTTCTCATCCATGCCGGGGACTGACCCAGCTTTACATCGTATACATAGTGGGCAATGTAGCGTGGGCACAGATCCTGTGCTTCTACGGTTACGTCAAAGCCCTCTTTCTCTACTTCTGTCTCGGTATAGTCCAGAGCCGGTGTCTTTAATGGCTGGCCTAAAGCAGCTGCCACCTCTCTTGCCAGACCGAAGATACTCTGGCAGTCTGGACGATTTGCTGTGATAGAAACATCGAAGATCCAGTCATTTAAACCTGTCAGTTCTTTTACATCAGAACCGATCTGGGCATCCTCTGGAAGAACCAGCAGTCCGTTGTAGCCAGCGCCTGGGTACAGGTCTTCATTTAAGCCTAACTCCGTACCGGAGCAGAGCATACCGTAGGACTCATAGCCTCTTAATTTACCTTTTTTAATGGTAGCAACGCCCTCGATGGTCACGTGGTCTTTTGCTGTTGCGTAAACCTGTGCGCCAACCATGGCTACCGGGAATTTGCCTCCTGCTTTTACATTGTCAGCGCCACAGCAGATCTGTAACAGCTCCGGTCCGCCTACGTTGACCTGACATACGTGAAGATGGGTCTCCGGGATCGGCTCACAGGACTCTACATAACCAACGACAATACCACTGATGTCCTTACCCACCTGCCATTTTTCTTCTACCTCAAATCCACAGTCGAACAGCTTTTTCTCCAGCTCGTCTGCAGAAACATTGATATCTACATAGTCATTTAACCAGCTTAATGGTACCAGCATTTCTAATCCTCCTGTCCTGATCAGTCATCGATCTGATCCAGCACACGCAGATCAGACTCAAAAAGCATCTTAATGTTGTTGATGCCGTATTTCAGCATTGCGATACGCTCCAGGCCAATGCCGAAAGCGAATCCACTGTATTTCTCGGAATCAATGCCGCAATTTTCTAATACTTTCTTGTTTACCACACCTGCACCTAAGACCTCGATCCAGCCGGTATCTTTGCACAGTCTGCAGCCTTTGCCGCCGCACTGGAAGCAGCTGACATCTACCTCAACAGATGGCTCGGTAAATGGGAAATAGGATGGACGGAGTCTGGTTCTGGTGGACTCACCAAAAATTCTCTGAACAACCATGTCTAACATTCCCTTTAAATCGCAGAGAGTAATGCCCTCATCTACCACTAAGCCCTCCATCTGGCTGAACATCGGAGAATGGGTAGCATCATCATCAGAACGGAATACCTTACCTGGGGAAATAACCTTGATCGGAGGTTTCTTAGCTTCCATGACGTGTACCTGGCCTGCAGAGGTCTGGGTACGCAGTAAAAACTCCGGAGTTAAATAGAACGTATCCTGCATATCGCGCGCCGGATGATCCTGTGGAGTATTTAACGCCGTAAAATTGTAGTAATCAGACTCAATTTCTGTTCCCTCATATACCTCAAATCCCATGGACGCAAAGATATCGATCAACTGATTGCTCACAGTCGTTACCGGGTGAAGGTTGCCATAACGAATCTTTACTGGCGGCATGGAAATATCGATCTTCTCGGATTCGTAACGCTGCTGCTGCTCTTTCTCTTTTAATTTCTGATCCAGTTCATCAAAAAACTGGTTGGCCCACTCTTTAGCACCATTGATGGTCTTACCAAACTCTGCTTTCTGGTCATTTGCTACGTTACGCATTTCCTTCATCAGCAGACCAATGCGTCCCTGCTTGTTGTCCAGGAATGTTTTCTTGAACTCATAAACACTTCTGGAAGTGGTCAGAGCGTCTGCGCCCTGACGGATCTCTTCTTTGATCGCAGCGATCACTTCATTCAGTTCTTTTAAATCCTGCATGTTTTCTCTCCTTTTCATAACTGCTCCTTTTTCTTTCCCCGTCTTTCACAAACAGGTCCGGCAAATGGACAGTTACCTTAAATTACTTTGTAGCAGTTTCTTTCGCAATCTGCACATCTATATGCTCGGGAAAAATTAAATTGCATCCTGCGGAGCGTTTTTTGTGTCATAGGGCCAAGTTTCCTAGGGCCAAGTTTCCTATAACATAAAAAAATCCCTCTGCACAAATGTGCAAAGGGACGATAATTCTACCGCGGTACCACCCAGCTTCCTGTAAGGCATCCCAAACGATCTGCCTTCAGACACTTTCCGGTACGTAACGTATACCAGACGGCAATGCCTACTAAGCTCTGCAGCCTTCAGCAATGCAGCTCCCGTGGGAAATTCGGATATCTGTCTGAACGGAAAAAGGCTCACAGCCGCCGACCTCTTCTCTCTGACCGGAAACAGTATCTTAAAACACGATCTTCGCTTTTGGATTGATTGCAACTAACTAACTGGTATTGTAGGCATTTTTTTTAGAAAAGTCAAGTCCTTTTTGTCTGGAGAGACTTTCTCAATTACTTCTATTTTACAAATCTCCATTTCTATTGTATACTGGTTGGAAAACGAAACGATCATCCACGGAGGTAATCCAATGTTTACAAAAGCAATCACCAGAAAGCCTTGCAAAGCCCTGATCGATGGCATCTCCACCGCCCAGTTCTGCGACGGCACACCAGATTATGAAACCGCAGTAAAGCAGCACGACTGCTATGTTACCACTTTAAGAGAACTTGGCCTTGCAGTCACAGACCTGGAAGCAGATGAACGTTATCCAGATTCCTGTTTTGTCGAAGACCCGGCCGTTGTCATGGAGCGCTGTGCTATCATCACCAACCCGGCGCGCGAATCCCGGAATGGTGAAAAAGTGGAAATCGAACAGACAATTAGAAAGTTTTACAATGATAATCTGATCTTCCACATCGAATCTCCAGGAACCTTAGAAGGCGGCGACGTCATGAGAGTGGGCGATCACTTCTATGTAGGTCTTTCCGACCGCACCAACGAAGAGGGCGCAAAACAGTTCCATGAAATTGTGACAAAATTTGGTTACACCTCTTCTACTGTCCCAGTGACCGAGGGATTGCATTTAAAAGATTTCGCCATCTATCTGGAAAATAACAACCTGTTAGTTACTTCCCTGATGGATCAGGAACCTTCCTTCCAGAACTTCAACCGCTTTGTCATCGATCCAGAGGAGCTTTACGCCATCAACAGCTTATACATCAATGGCACCGTCCTGGTTCCAGCCGGTTATCCAAAGACAAAAGCCCTGATTGAAACACTGGGATATCCGGTAAAACTGGTAGACACCAGCGAATTCCGGAAAATTGACGGAAGCCTGACTTGTCTGTCCCTGAGATTCTAGGCTATTACACGCGAAGCGTTTTTGTGTCATAGGACGAAGTTTCCTATGACACAAAAATAAGTGCTATCTGACTTTCTCGTCATCAGATAGCTCTCTTACGAAATATCCCGAAGTTTCACTTAATAACCTCTCTTTCTGTTATCTAGTTTTCAAATTGCTATGGATCTCTGCCTTTCATCTGAATCTCCTCCTTCGATTACATCTATGTAAACTCGCTAAGAGATTTTTCTTAAGTTTATTTTCCTAACCCATTGGACCGTCCTCCTTTTTTATTTTTGTTTTGCTTTTTATTTCTCTTGTTTCTTGTTGTCTTTATTGTACTAGATTAAGTACAATTTGTCAATATATTTTTCTAAATATTTCAAAATTATTTTTGTTGTTTCTGAATATATTGTTCTATTTGTTTCAATTTTATGTTTAATTATATTATTTCCATCTATTTACGATCAACACATCTGCCAGCACTTTTCGTGGATTTATGTTTCTGCGTTAACGTCTGATGGTTTTCCATTTTCCTGTCCGGTATTCAAGATAAGAAATTACAAAATTAGCCGTCCAGCCAATCGGTACTGCATACCATACCCATGCGATTCCAAACCTCGGCGCCAGTGTCATGGCCATAATCACACGAATACTTAAATTCACCAGATTGGCAATGGTAAATAACTTCATATCCCCTGCGCCCCGAAGGACTCCGTCTGCCGCCATCTTAAAACCGATCATGAAGAAGAAAAATCCCATGAACACCAGATACCCATAGCCAGTGGCAATCGCGACCTGACTGCCATCCGCGCCTAGAAACAGAGTGATAAACTGCGTCGGAAACAGTTCCAGAATCACACAGATCACTACGCCGAAGAATATGACCATTTTGTTGGCCTGTACGTAACCTTTGCTTACCCGCTTCAACTGTCCCGCGCCGATATTCTGTGCCGTGTACGAGGAAATGGCGTTGCCCACTGCCGCCATGGGCACGACACAGATGGACTCGATCCGCATACCAGCCGAAAATCCCGCCAATGATTCTGCACCGAAGCTATTGACCACCGACTGTACCAGCATCATGCCGATGGACACGGTAGACTGCTGTAAAATAGACGGGAGGGCGATCTTCGCCATGGGAAGAAGTTCCTCCGCCTCGAAAATGCCATCAGAAGCACCTTCCAGTTTCTTCAGTTCCTTCCGGAGAACCGTAAATGACCCCAACACAGAAACGCCCTGCGCGATCAGCGTCGCCCAGGCTACCCCTGCCACATCCAATGCAAAATCTGCCACAAACACCCAGTCCAAAACAATGTTAAACACCGAGGAAAAGATCAGGAAATATAGCGGAATCCTGGATTTTCCCAAGGCATTGAACATAGAAGAAAGTACATTATACATAAATAAAAACGGCAGTCCCAGAAAATAGATCTGCAGATAAGTCACTGACATATCCAGAACTTCCACCGGCGTATTCATAGCAATCATGATATTTTTGCTGAATGCCAGTCCAATGACACCTAACATCACACTGATGACCAGAAATGTCACCAGCGCTGTATACACCGTTTTCTTCAATTTCCCATAATTTCCATGGCCAAAATACTGACTGACGATCACTGACGCGCCCATACCGCCTCCGATCGCTACGCAGATGAAAATATTCGTCAAAGAATAAGCGGCTCCCACCGCAGCCAAAGCCTTTTCTCCTACTAACCGCCCCACGATTGCTGAATCCGCCATGGTGTATGCCTGCTGAAAGAGATTGCCTATGATCATGGGGATAGCGAAAACGATGAGGGCTTTTAGGGGATTTTCAGTTATGAGGTAATCATTTTTCATGCTATTTTCTCTCCATTTTCCTATTATCTAATTCCAACTATTCCGTTCTTTTCTTATGGAACCCTTTTCTCTTATTTCTAAAAAATCCCCGCAGCCACTTATTTTACAAGGGGCTGCGGGGGGGATACTATTCAAATTCTACCGTTCCAGTTGGCTTCGGTGTGAAGTCATACAGCACGCGGTTGATTCCCGGTACTTCATGGGTAATACGGTCTGTAATGTGAACCATCACTTCATGCGGAATCTCAGCAGCGGTAGCTGTCATAACATCGGTAGAGCATACAGCACGAACGATACAGCACCACTCGAATGCACGCTTGCCATCTTTGATACCGGTTGAACGGAACTCCGGAACAACGGTAAAGTACTGCCAGATCTTGCCTGCAAGGCCGTTCTTATCAAACTCCTCACGAAGAATCGCATCCGACTCACGTACAGCTTCCAGACGGTCACGTGTGATCGCACCCGGGCAGCGAACACCAAGTCCCGGACCCGGGAATGGCTGACGATATACCATATCATGCGGCAGACCAAGCTGATCGCCAACAACACGAACCTCATCCTTAAACAGGATTCTAACCGGCTCTACCAGTTCGAAATCCATATCCTCCGGAAGACCGCCTGCATTGTGATGTGCCTTGATACCTTCCTCAGACTCCAGAATATCCGGCCAGATCGTTCCCTGTGCTAAGAACTCAATTCCATCAAGCTTTCTGGCTTCCTCAGCAAATACCTCGATAAACTCGCCGCCGATGATCTTTCTCTTTGTCTCCGGATCATCCACACCTGCCAGCTTATCCAGGAAACGGTCGGTAGCATCCACATAAACCAGGTTCGCATTCATCTGATTGCGGAATACCTCGATCACCTGCTCCGGCTCACCTTTACGCAGAAGACCATGGTTCACATGAACACATACTAACTGCTGGCCAATTGCCTTGATTAACAGAGCTGCAACTACGGATGAATCTACACCGCCGGAAAGTGCAAGAAGAACCTTCTTATCTCCTACCTGTTCCTTGATCAATGCGATCTGCTCATCAATAAAAGCCTGAGCAAGCTCCGGTGTATTGATCCTCTCCATGTCAGCCGGACGTCTGATTTCAGTAACGTTCATTTTGTAACTCCCCCTTCAAAATTTTAATGAGTTTCTATAACGTTTCTTTGTCAAAATGGGATCGCTGCATATCAGCATCTATACAATATTCTGACATAACCGATCTTAAATAAATAGGAACATTATCTAAGTGGTATAATGCTATTATACCAGAAATGTAAGAAAAAGCGAATCTGCATTAACTTATTCTTATCATATATTTTCAGATACATATGCCTGGTTGACCTTTTTCCCTTTCAGCATATATATTCTAGATTCAAAATCGGTACAAGGAGTCACATTTCCTGGCACTTCACCAGCTGTCACATCGGATGTGATCAATCCATAATTCATCAACTCATCGCCGTAATGTTCTGTATGATTCCATACATCTTCGTAAACCATATCCGGGTTCAACCCCTGTAATCTGACACGGCTATACGGCTGATTCACTCCATTTAAAACACGATAGT
>ERZ827452.2325-NODE-2325-length-14732-cov-11.828643_pt1 | contig 14732 bp, 10 predicted proteins | sample MGYA00519866_ERZ827452 | MGnify/ENA primary metagenome ERZ827452 (study PRJEB31778, sample SAMEA3449307) | human gut metagenome | biome: human gut; feature: human-associated habitat; material: faeces | place: United Kingdom | collected 2010/2012 ... | reverse complement strand
AAAGGTTGGTCAGTTAACCATGCAGGTTGATTGGCTCAAAAAAAAATCTGAAGAAATTTGTGGACCAGACTACGAGAGTAAGTTTAGTCCAAAACCTTTTGACGACTAAAGAAATCCCGGCTTCTGTCGGCGCAAAACTGCTTGATATCAATCGTACAAGTATTTATTACAAAGGCACGCCTACATCCGATGAAGAACTGGCTTGTAAAGAGATTATCGATCATCTCCATACAGATAACCCATCCTGGGGTGCAAGACAAATGTCCGCCCAACTGAAGGCTAGAGGATATCATGTGGGACGTCGACAAACACGACGTTATATGAATGAAATGGATATTTATCCAATCTATCCTAAGATGAACCTTTCCAAGCGTATGCAACAGGCCAAGGTATGTCCTTATCTGCTCCGTAATGCTATCATAGATAAGCCAAATCAGGCATGGTCTATTGACATTACATATATTCCAATCAAGCGAGGTTTTCTATATTTGACAGCTGTTATTGATTGGCACAGTCGTTGCATCGTTGGCTGGGAAGTAGATGATACGCTTGATACCAGAATGGTCATTAATGCTTTAAAAAAGGCATTCAAAGTAGCAAAACCGCAGATATTGAATTCTGATCAGGGTTGCCAGTTTACAAGTCAGCAGTACATTGATTTTGTAAAGGTAAACGGCATCCGGCAAAGCATGGATGGCAAAAGCCGCTGGGCAGATAACATCATGATTGAGCGTTGGTTCCGCAGCTTCAAATATGAAGAAGCTTATCTGACACAATACAATAACATCAAAGAAGCCAGAACTGCCATCGGACAGTATATCCACACTTACAACTTTGAGCGGCGTCATTCTGCACTTGATTATAAGACACCGGCTGAATGCTACTATCCGGCAATGCTGTTGCCATATGTAGCTTAGCATAAATGGGACTGGGGAAGGTTCAACTACTTCCCCTATGTTCTCTGTAACTTATCAACCATATCAGTTCATTATAAAAATCTCAGATTTTTGTCTTGACAACTGAGCCACTATATAGCAACCATTATATTAGGGGCATATTGGCAAATTACACAGAAAATTGAAAATATTAATGTTAATATAGCAAAGTTACAAGAAAACCAGAAAAAACTAAACGATAATTTATCAAGGATTGATACAGAAAGCAAACAAATTTATAAAGATATATATGAAGATAAAGGAGTGAATACACAATTAAGAGACATATGGGATATATTGGGTATTGAACCATATAAAGCTGATGAGAATTTTGTAGGAGAATTAGGAAATGTAGAGCATTTTAATTCAAATGCTCATTCATCAATTTCCAGAACAACAGTTATAGGAACTGATGCTAATGGAAACGCACATTTAGCTGATGAGTTAATAGGTAAAATGGTAATTCTTGTTTATACAGAAGATGATAAGGATGTTTTTTTTATGGGAAAATTCAATGATAATTATCATTGGGATGGATATTGTATAACAAATGTGTACTATAAGGATGGAACTTTGTTTGGTTTATGTGAATCTAACTTTGATGATGGAAAGAGGATGGATTATATTTCATTATATAGAGAAGATAATAATGAATGGACGTATACAAATAGAAATATAGGAGCAGATGGTAATAGTGGAATTACTAAATGCTTTACTTATAGTACATCGGATGTGAAGAATTTTACAGAAACTAATGTTAGAACAAATGATTTTATAATACCTGATGATTATATTGAACAAAATGATTTTAAAATGCTTAAATATTATTCAGGTACCACATCGAAAGAAGTATATAATGATACATCGGGAAACGCGTATGAAGTCATATATTATAGTGACGGAACAGTAAAAACATTGTATAATGGACAATTCGTAGATGGAACTTTTAATGATAGTACAGGCAATGCGTGGGATATTTCATATTCAGAGAAAGAAGGAGTTTACATATATAATAAGGGAATATTTAAGAATAATTATGCAACAGATACAGTGGAATCAGAGCCAGTTGATTTGAATCGTATTAATCAGATTATTGATGGTAAGAAATATGATTGTGAATTAAAGTGGCGATAGAATGTGGATAGATGGAGAAATAGGTAATTATATGAAAAAAAAAGAAAAAAATAAATATTTTTTTGGTACAAATAAAACGCAAATGAATATAGAAGAGTATGTTTCTCAAATTAATGAAATATCAAAATATTATTTTGAAAGATGTGAGAAATACAAAAAAAGATTTTATAGATGTTGTTTTATTCGTATTTTTGCAGCAACGATGATTCCAATAATATCTTTAGCATCAGAAATTAGCCCTAGTACGATAATAGTTTCAGTATTATCTGGAATTATTACATTATCTGAGAGTTATGTAAATGTTACTCAAGCATACGAAAAATGGACTGAATACAGGGCTACATGTAATTCATTGTGGATAGAGAGTCGACTTTTTGCAATGAAGGTTGGAAAATATGCTGATGAAGATGTGAGAGAAAAATATTTTGTTGAACAATGTGAAAAATTGATGATAGAAGAAACAAATGAATGGAAAGAATATATAAATAAAGCAAAAGAAATGAAATAAATAAAGGAGAAATAATGTTTGGTAATAGTACATTTGAATCACAAGTTGAAAATTATAGAATATGGAGAACTTTGAAAGCTAAGTGTGAAAAGACAGGTGATTATGATACACTAGCGTTGGTTAAAAAAGTTGCAGTATATTCAATAGAAAAGCTAAAAGTGGTAATAAAATATATGGGGAACTTTACATTACATGATGAAGTGCATATTTTTAATATGCTAAATATAATAGATGATTTACTACCAGAGAATATATTAAATGAATTGACAGTGCCGGATTTAATGTTGATTCTGTTGAGTGTCTTTTTACATGATGTGGGTATGTGTCCAACAGAAAAAGAACGGCAGATTTTACTGGGTAAGGAGAATGCTACAGATATAGAATTAAAGAATGAACAAAAAAAATATAATGATTTCAAAAAATCAAAAATATTAATGGCCGGCGAGAGTAATGCATTTTATAATGATGAAAATAATATACTCTCCATGTATATTAGAGAAACACATGCAGATAGAGCCAGACGGTTTATAAACAAAGACTGGAAGGACATGTTACAGTATATGGGAGTGAGTTTTACTGAAATAGTAGCAGATATTTGTTATAGTCATTGTGAAAGTATTGAGTATGTAAGAGATAACATAGAAAGCATTTGTTCAATAGGAAAAACATATGCATGCCCACAATTTGTAGCTGTTGTTTTAAGGTTGGCAGATATCATAGACTTTGATCCATCTAGAGCACCATTGATTTTAATGGAGCACATAGATTTATCAGATAAAATGGCAATTAGAGAATGGGAAAAACATCAGGAAATAAGGGCATGTTGCATAAGAAATAATAAGATTATATGTGCTGCAAAATGTAAACATCCTGCGATAGAATATTCAATAAGAAAGTTTTGTGATTTGATTGATCAAGAATTAAAAGATGCTTCATATATACTTTTGACTATGAATTCGGAAAGTTATAATGATGAATTGACATTTTATAAAAGTATTAGAATACCTATTAGAGTAGATAGATATCAAATCGGACCAGCAAAGGATGACAAGGGTAATTTTTTATATCAGTATCATGAATCAGCATTTACATTAAATAAAACACAAATAATAGATTTACTTATGGGAACAAAGTTATATAATAATTCAAAGGTTGCAATAAGAGAACTTATGCAAAATTCGTTAGATGCGTGTTTACTTATGCAAAGGATATGCAATTCTCGAGGCAAAAATTCGTCATATGACCCTAAAATTTCTATAAGGTATTTTGATAGTGATGGCGTGACCAAGTTGGAGATTGAAGATAATGGTATTGGAATGAATCAAGAGATAATTGATAATTATTATACTAATATCGGAAATTCATATTATAAGTCTGAAGAGTTTTATAATCTATTGGCAAGTAATAATATAGAATTTAGTCCTATTTCAAAATTTGGAATAGGTATATTGTCGTGTTTTATGGTAGCAGATGAGATGGAAGTTAAGACAAAGAGAATAGATGAAAATTATGCAATATCTGTTACTATAGAAGGATATAACAGCTTGTTTATTATCAGACATACTGATATGGATGATTATGGTACAAAAACGACGCTTACTTTAAGGAAGGACGAACCTTGGAAAGATATGGATAAGGATGAGTTTGTAAATTGCATCAAATCAATTTTAAAGACACCACCTTTTCCTGTATATATATATTATAAAAATGAGCCTGAAGTAAAATATGAAACATGTTGGGATAATGCAGAGAAAGATTTACAAAAACTTAAAAAGGAATGGATTATTACGCCAAATATAAAGGAAATCAACTGTGATATCGATATTCCAGAATATGGTTTTAAAGGGACTGCGTCAATAGCTTATATAACTAAAAAGAGAAAGCCTGTTGACTATATTGAGACTCAAGTAAATAATGTTTCTATTCAAGATAAAGATTATAAAATTTCTGTAGTTTATTCATATGATGAATACGGTATTTTTAGAAGAGCAGATTCTTTAAGCATAGATGACGATAATAAAGTATCAATAATTGGAAATTATACAACAAGTATGGAATCATATGCAGATATATCTTTACATGGTATAACTATACCTAGAAATTTATTTGTTGATTTTAATTCAAAGGATAGATCTAGATTTATAGAATTTCCTTTGCCTACTATACTTGTATTGGATATTTATGATAAGGCAGATTTGAATTTGAATTCTGCCAGAACAGATATTATAGCTGATGATAAATGGAAATTGTTTGAAAAACGTATTGTACTTATTTTATGTGAGAAGCTAAGAGAAAAAATAGGTAACAAAAAATGGAATATATTACAAGGAATAATTATTGATAAGATTTTAGACAAAGATATAAAAAATGTTGTTAGGAATATGAAAATAGACGATTAGATATTATGGATATCAAATTATTTAAACGAGCCGAGGGTGAAAAAATCTCTGTAAATTGAACACTATAAGGGTCTTCTATGATAAAATATATTAAATCATAGGAGGCCTTTTATTATGGCAAACAGAAAAAGAGAAGTTTACAAACATAAGCGCAAAATAATTCGACGGATTGCAATCAATGAGTTTAACATAGAGGGGCATATGAAGTCGATAGGTTACAGACTGCTTGGATTCAGCGAGGAACTGCTGGAAACAGGCATTTCGCTGCTCAGTCATATGAGAAGTTCGATGCCGCCTGCCTGGATTAAAACAGTCATGCGGTATATATACAATTCTGGAAATGCACTTGAGGTTTTCTACTGATTTTTTGTTTTACAGACTTTGAATTAACTGTCCGGCATTATGGCTGTATGATGTTTTCAGAAGGAGACATACAGTCATGAATACAAGCAGAACTTTAATGAAAAAGCAGAACAGCGATGAAAAGCTCTTCAAAGCGTTTCTGTAAACCACACAGGATGATGCTGATACAGGGAGATATCAAGTATGGTCCGAAACTTCCCATCGGAAAAAACGGGACCATGGTGCAGACATATCTTTCATCTGCCATTGACGACCACTCGAGATTTATACTTGCTTCTGAGATTTATGATAATCAGGAAGAATGCATAGTTGAGGATACCTTCAGAAAAGCCATCCTGAAGTACGGACATTTTGACAAATGCTACTTTGATAATGGCTCACAGTACGTTGCAAAGCAGCTTAAACTCTCGCTTACCAGGTTTTCGATACAAATCGCATTTGCACCTTTAAGAAGCGGAAAATCGAAAGGAAAAATTGAAAAATTCCATCAGGTAGTGGATGATTTCATTGCGGAAGCAAAGGCAAAAAAGATACGTACACTTGATGAATTGAATCATTACTGGAAAATTTTTCTTGAAGAATACTATCATAACAAAGCCCACGAAGGAATCAGGGAACGGCGGCTTATAGCCGCAGAGCAAACCACCGGCTAAGCCTGTGGTTCTGATTTGTGCATATTTTTAATTCCGCTTATGAAAATAGAGACTACTTTTGTGTATATTTTTGGCTAGATTTAAGCTCAGCTTTGCATTATAATGAAAATTGATATAGTATATAACATTTTGTGACGTCTTTTTTGAACAAAATGTTGTACTTTAACTTGGAATAGTAATAGAAAGTGACATGATGCGTGATGGAAAACAGAAACGATTTTACATGGGAAAAATTTAAAGAGACAGAGTATTTTACAAAGTTGGATAATTTTTATAAGTCAATAGCTGTTGATGTAAAAAAAATGAATAAAAAAGAAAAATGTGTAATTGTATTTGTGAGTAGGAGAGCATTGTGTGTGTATTTACTAGCCAAGCAGATGAAAATGATAACAGATGAAATGTTTAAAGATGTGCCTGTTTTTTCAGATAGATATGTAGAGAAGAGATTGGATTCTGATTTTTGGAAGGATAATATTGTTTTTTTGATTGATGATTCTGTTAATACAGGAAATACTATTTTGAAATCAATTGACTTAATAAAAGAAAAAACTGGTTGTAAAAAAATAAAACCATATGTATTTTTAACGAATATGGTACAAAAGCATGAAGATGAAAATGTGAAATTAGATAAGGCAGGCGTTATTAGACAGAATAAAGTAGAACAAAATTATATATTGAAGATGTGTTCTATAGAATCAATTTTATTTAATAAATATGGAGTTCCATATACTGCAGAATTGCCTGTTATAGTAGGAAAAGGTGACAACGAAGATGAACGATGGATTCAATTTTCAAAGGATGAGTGGAGTGAATTTTTAGAAAGACTACCAAGTGAATGGCAATATTATGAGTGCAATCAAGTTGGATATTTGCAAAATGATACTTCTTGTGGATGTATTACGTTTCAAAATAGTATTTTGAAGCAAAAGTACAAAAATCTAATTCAAAATCTTACCATAAGAGTTCAAATGACTCAGGAAGAGAAAAAAGTAAAGGCTCTTTTTGTACCATTTACTATAATTAGATCGGTCTCATTCGATGAATTGAAGAATATATGTATTAGTAATCGTGAATATTATATAGAATCTTTTGACCAAGCTGAGGAGAAAAATTACGAATCTAATGTATTTAACTTTATGTATAGGGCAACGGTTTTTTTATTAAGTTGTTATGTTGGAGCAGAATTTAGCGAATATTTATCATCAATTGGAAAAGAAAATAAAATTGATTTAGAACTAAGTAAACTTTCATATCAAAGCGATTTTATTGATAAATGTAAAAATATGATTTTGCATAAAAATGAAATGGTAAAATATATTTTAAATTTTTTGATGGGAGATGATATAGAAATAGTTAAAAGAAATTCGGATGAGGTTTTTTTTAATAATAATCCTTTAAGAGTATATAGTTATTCAAAGGCGTACAATTTTATTTTAGACATTAAAAGCGCATTGAATGCTAGAAGCAGTAGGGATTCTTCTGTTTCTATAGAAAGTATGGAAGAATATTTCAAAAAATGTTTTTTGGATGAAAATGTTGAACAGTTAAATGGAGATTTTAGTAGTTGTATTTGCGGTTTGCTTAATCAGGGAGTTTTGGTTAACAGAATATACTATTCTGATGGTATAGTACATAGAGGCTTTGGATTTGGAGAAAACGCTGAGGTATTTTACAGTGTATCGGCAAAGGTTTTTTATGCCGCAGTATCAAAGTATTTTGATATAATAGGGGCACGATATGAAGAAATGTATCAGTTTTTTTTAATACATTTGTATAGTATATTTTCGAAACAGAATCTGTTTGGACCATTTATAAGTGAGGAGGAGTTTGATTTTTATTCAAGATATTATGAGGATGCATATAAGAATAAATGTAAAATAACGGATAAACGGTTTATTCTTGATGATAAAACAACGCCATATTTTATACAGATTGTTACGGATTATGTTGAAAAATTAGATTACGGTAAATAATGAGCATTTGTTTACAATGGGAGATAAAATGATTAAATCAGAGAAGAATTATAACAGAAATAATTATGAATATGGTAATGAGGTTGCAGGAAAAGTTTTGAGTACAGACTCATATATAGAAGAAGTTTTTTATAATAAATGTATAGCTAAAAGCGTTCGAAATAAGCTTCTATTGGAATGGATTGATAGTAAATCAATATATATAAGTTATACTGATCTTATAAAAGGTGATTTTGGTAATTACAGTAGGCATGATGCTTCTCATTCTGTTACGATTCTTAACGCAATAACTTCAATTTTAGGAAGGGAAAGGATAGACAATTTAAATGCTACAGATTTGTGGATGCTCTTACACGTAGCATATGGACACGATTTTGGAATGCCGTATACATATGATGAAATGACTGAATTTTGGAAAAAATTAAAAGAAAATGATTCGGAGTTTAGTAATTTTTTTTATGAGGCATTTAATTCTGATGATGAAGATTTGAAAAATGCGGCAAGTTTAATTGATGAAATATCAGGGCGCATTGGAATGGGAAAATTTAAAACAGAAAACACAACTTTGTTGGATGAATGCTGGATGACAAAGGTTCATAGAAGTGTGTCATATTTAACTATGGAATATGTCCGGAGAAAGCATGCCCAAAGAAGTATGAAGTCACTGGAAAATTGTGGGGTAATAAAAGATATTGGGACATCTAAAATTGACCGGAGATTTTATAAGATAATTGGAAAATGCTTTTATATGCATGGAACATATAGTTATGATGAGATAATGAATATGAATAAAGAGGAATGGGATATTGAATCTCAAAAGTGTCATCCTAGATTTATTGCATTTATGTTGAGAATAGGTGATTTGTTAGATTTATGTGAAGACAGATATGACTTAGTAGCGTTAAAGCATTATGGTAAACTTCCTGATATTAGTGAATTATATAAGAAAAAACACGAGGCGATAGAACATGTGCTTTATTCAACTGAAAAAATAGAAATCATAGCGAAAACTTCAGATGAAAAAGTATGCAAAATTATAGATGCATGGTTTAAGTATATTCATGAAGAGGTGAATTACTTAATAGCACATTGGAGCGAGATAGTACCATCTGAACTTGGAGGATGTACTATGGCTGAACCTTATACAGAGGTTTATTTGAATAATGTTTTATATAATTCAATAGAGGAAAGAGAGTTTCATGTTAATAAAGATCTACTCATTAATTTGGTAATTGGTAGAAATTTGTATAAAACACAATTTGATTTTTTAAGAGAATATATACAGAATGCATTAGATGCTACAAAAATGAAATTTTGGATTGAACTAGAAAATTCAAATTTAGATTTATATATTCGTGATGATAGTATACAATATGCAAAAAATGCTTTGCTGCCCTTTGATTTTCGTGATATTGCATTTATACAATATGCAATAGATATAAAAGTTAAGAGTAAATCTGTGAAAGATAGTGCAAGTGGAATTAATAAAGACTATATTCATGTTGAGATAATAGATAGAGGTATAGGTATTGATAAGGAATGTATCTCTGCAATTTCACACATAGGAGCAGGGTGGAAGCGTAGAAAGAAATACGGTAGTCAATTAGATAGAATGCCTAAATGGCTGAGACCTACAGGCGGTTTTGGAATTGGTATGCAGTCTGGATTTATGATTACGGATAAAATCATAATAGAGACAATGTCTGAAATTGAAAAATCTGGAACCTGTATTACTCTTTTATCTAACAATAATGATGGACGTATAGAGGTAAAGAATATTGATAAAAGGGATCGTGGAACAAAAATAGAACTTGATATACCTTTCGAATGGTTTTCAGATTTGGATAATTATAGAGAATATGATTATTTGGCTAATCTAAATACAGGTGAAAAAGATTTTATGGATCCATTATCTATGAGTGAATTAGTAAGTGATTTCATTGAAACATACACTAGGACAGTAATAGGAAATCCGTTATTTCCTATTAGATTACAGGTTGAAAATAATAGACCGGTTGAGATAAACGGATTTTGGCATTATGATTGTAATAACATAGAACAATATCCATGTAACGGGAAGAGGTATTTAATTTGTAATGGGATAGATTTGGATGGGAGTATTACTATTTGGAATATGGAAAAGAATATTCTTTGCAAGTCCTATACAGATAATCGGCAATTTGATGGCAATGCAAGAACAGTAAAATGGTATTTTAAAGGTGTTACAGTAGATGAAAATTCATTTGACGGTGAAAAGAAAAATTTGTTCAGATATATTGGTAGATGTAGTATTGATTTGATGGGCTATGATGTTAATGATTGCCTTACAGTTGATAGAAGTTGTTTTAGTCAGGATTTTGCTTATTCGGATATCGCAAATAATTTTGCAGAGGTTCTGTTAAATTATATGGTAGACAAAGATCTGTTGTTAAAAGAAAATTATACTGGAATGGACATTTTGAGAACATTAGTTGCCTATAATTTAGTTGATAAAGAAAAAATAAGCAAATTGAGAGAGACTGTTGATGTGATATTGGAAAAGAATCATGTATCAGCAAATAATGATGAGTACATTCTTGTTAGTAATTACGATATAGAAAAGCAAAAAATTATATTAAATGAGAAACCGGATAAATTTGAAGAGTTATTGAAAAAAATTTTGTTTGAAAAAAAGAGAGTATACTTTACAATTGAGGAAAATAAGAACATTATTGTAAAACCGTATGATCGAATTGATATTGAAAAAGTTTGGTTGTTATGTGAATCTGAGAAGATAAATGTTTTAGCTCATTTGATTGCTGATTATTTTAGTTTGATGGGAGAATATAAAGCAACTAAAATTGGAGATACATTAGTTTCATGTTTTCCACCATTTAAATCTATGGAAAATAAATCTGATGAAAAATTGCGATTGATTGAAAATACAAGAACGATTTTTTCGCTTAAAGATAATCAATTTGAAAAGTTGTGGGTTGACAAGATCCCTTTTATGAAAAAAGAAATTTCAGATGTTGCAAAATCTGATGTGGAGAGTCACTTAGTTATATCCCCTATACCGGCGGTATACAATACAAATGCAATCGTAGAAAGACTAAGTAATAAAAAATCACCAGATAAGGAATTTGTAAAGATGATTATAAATCATGCAACATATGATAAACTAATCAATTGGGTAATAAACAATCAATGGACTAAAGGAAAATACAATTATGATGATATTAATAATGAGTATTTAGAATTAATAAATATCATATACGAGAAGGATATTGAACCATTAATTAAAGAAGCGAGAAAACATGAGGGATAATTTTATATAGTCGTAAATGTTGTTCTGAATAAGGAAGCCGGAATTTGCTGACTTGAAAAAGTAAATTCCAGTGCAGTGGTAAATTCCACCACGCTTTAAAATTCTTTGATTTTTTAGAATTGTGGGAGGCTAAATCCTTATAAAACTGCTATAATTAGATTAACTTTCCATAAAACATCTTATTTTCAGGCATGGCAAACAAGCCTCTGGGTAGTTTTTGTGCGAAACTAAATTCCACAGGCCGCATTCAAAAAATGTGAATTGTTAAGTTCCAGCCTGACAGCAGATTTTTATGCTAAGTTAGTGGTTAAAGCGTATCAGCTTAGGCGTCAGATTGACCTCATCCGGGGCAATCGGTCTAAGCTGAAATGCATTTAACACTTCTTCACCTAATGTTTCAAGCACGACACTGTATGGTGTCCGTCCTCCAAGGCTTTCCCTGGGCGTTGAATTGATATGGTTTACGATCAGGTTTACATCCCACTGGGTGAGAAATTCAAAGCTGGTTCCTTTGATATGTTGCTTTCGTAAGGCAATTTGTTGATAAAGCTCAGAAAAAATAGACGGTATGTTAATTTTTTGGTTACTTTTCCATGATTCTATGGTAAACTATCCATGCATATTAAATTTAATGGAGGGAAACTCGAGTATGAGCAAAAAAAAGGGAGATGGCCTGAAGTCATTTAACAAGGGATTCCAGGTGCCGGATACCTACATTATCATCTTTTTTGTAGTTGTTTTCGCAGCACTTATGACATTTCTTGTACCAAAGGGATTTTACGAAACACAGGATATTTCATATATGATCAATGGTGTTGAGAAAACCCGTACAGTAATCAAAGACGGAAGTTTCCAGTATCTGACAGATGATGCAGGAAATGTAGTAACAGAAGGAGTAGCACTCTTTAGTGGAGATGGTGGAACAGGATTCTTCAACTATATGTATAACGGAATCGTAAGCAGTTCTGCAATCGAGATTATCGCATTTCTTATGGTAGTAGGTGGTGCATTCGGTATCATGATCCGTACAGGTGCGATTGAATCCGGATTGATCGGATTGATCCGTAAGGCAAAGGGAGCAGAAAAACTGCTGATTCCGATACTTTTCGTACTGTTTTCTCTTGGTGGAGCAGTTTTTGGAATGGGAGAAGAAGCACTTCCGTTTACTATGATTCTTTGTCCGTTGTTTGTAGCAGTTGGATATGATTCAGTTATCGCAGTTCTTGTTACTTATGTTGCAACACAGATTGGTTTCGGTTCATCTTGGATGAATCCATTCTCTGTAGGTATTGCACAGGGTATTGCAGGTATTGACGTATTCTCCGGAGCAGGATTCCGTATGGTAATGTGGGTAGTATTTACAGCACTCGGCTGTGGAATGACTATGTTCTATGCATCAAAGATCAAAAAGACTCCGACAATCTCAATCGCATATAAGACTGATTCATATTTCCGTGAGCAGAATGAAAAAACAGGAATTGACGAAGGACATTCATTTGGTCTTGGACACATTTTAGTTCTTCTGACACTGGCTGCTACAGTAGTATGGGTAGTTTGGGGAGTTATGACTCAAGGATACTACATGCCGGAGATTGCTACACAGTTCTTCATTATGGGAATTGTTTCCGGTGTGATTGGAGTTATCTTTAAACTGAACGATATGAAACTGAATGATATTGCAACATCTTTCAAAGATGGAGCAAAAGACCTGATCGGTGCTGCACTTGTTGTTGCTATGGCACAGGGCATCATGCAGGTTCTTGGTGGATCTGATCCGACAACACCTACAGTTATCAATACAATTATGTATAATATTTCAAATGCACTGTCTGGAGTTTCCGGAGCAGTTGCAGCAGTACTTATGTATCTGTTCCAGTCCGTATTTAACTTCTTTGTTGTATCCGGAACAGGACAGGCTGCGATCACAATGCCGATCATGGCTCCACTGTCAGACCTGTTAGGTGTTTCACGTCAGACAGCTGTAGTTGCATTCCAGCTTGGTGATGCATTTACAAACCTGATTGTTCCTACATCCGGATGTCTGATCGGATCTCTTGCAATTGCAAAGATTGAGTGGTCTAACTGGATTAAATTCATGTGGAAATTCCTTGGCGTCTTAATGATTGGTGCAATCATTACAGTTCTTATTGCAGTTGGAATTGGATTCTAAAACATGCATTGGATAATTGGGAGTGATTTATGATGAAATTAATTCAGAATATTGATGTTTATGCCCCACAGCATCTGGGGAAAAAAGATGTACTTATAATCAATGATAAGATTGTTAAGATTAAAGATGCAGGTTCTATATCCGCAGACGGATTTCTTTCTGAGGCAGAAATGATCAATGGAGAGGGGTTACTTTTAACTCCGGGATTCATTGACTGTCATGTTCATGTACTTGGAGGCGGTGGCGAAGGTGGATTCGCCAATCGTACTCCGGAAGCAACTATGGAAGGACTTACGAAGTTTGGAGTAACAACAGTTGTTGGCTGCCTTGGAACAGATGGAATCGGTCGTGATATGTGTGCACTGGTTGCAAAGACAAAAGGATTGAATGAGCAGGGAATGTCTGCATACTGTTATACAGGCAGTTATCAGATTCCGGTTCGCACGTTGACTGACAGTATTGTGAAAGATATTATGATGATTCAGGAAATCATTGGAACTGGAGAAATCGCGATCTCTGATCATCGTTCTTCACAGCCGACTTTTGAGGAATTTGCACGTGTCGTTGCGGATACAAGACTTGGTGGTGTTCTTTCCGGGAAAGCTGGTATTGTAAATGTTCATCTTGGCGACAGTCCGAGATGCTTAGATCTTATTGAACGAGTGGTAGATGAGACAGAGATACCGGCTTCTCAAATACTGCCAACACATATCAATCGAAATGAGATGCTTTTTGGCAAGTCGATTGAGTATGCGCTGAAAGGCGGAGCAGTAGACTTTACCGGAAATGAAGATATTGACTATTGGGAAACTATCTGTGATGAGGTACGTGTATGTAATGGTATCAAACGGATGTTAGATGCAGGAGTAAATCCTGACCGCATGACAATTTCTTCTGATGGACAGGGAAGCCTTCCGATGTACAGTAGTGATGGTGAATTCCTTGGAATGGGCGTTGGACAGTCCAGCTGCCTTCTGAAGGAAGTAAAGGAATGTGTATTTAAAACAGAAATTCCTTTAGAAATAGCTATTTCTACAATTACATCTAATCCGGCAGATATTCTTCGGCTCAAAGGAAAAGGTAAGGTTGAAGAAGGCTATGATGCGGATCTTTGTATTCTTGACCAGGAACTTCAGCTTGTTGAAGTGATTGCAAAAGGAAATACAGTTTATACAAAATAAAGTATATTGATGTTAAAAGCACCAGTCATTCAGTTGGCTGGTGCTTTTTGCAACGGATTTCAGAATTTGTTTCTCAGCTTTCGGTATTCTCTCGGCGAATATCCTTTCA
>ERZ827452.2321-NODE-2321-length-14746-cov-2.351712_pt1 | contig 14746 bp, 10 predicted proteins | sample MGYA00519866_ERZ827452 | MGnify/ENA primary metagenome ERZ827452 (study PRJEB31778, sample SAMEA3449307) | human gut metagenome | biome: human gut; feature: human-associated habitat; material: faeces | place: United Kingdom | collected 2010/2012 ... | reverse complement strand
TTCTAACAACCACTACAACTGCCCGATCGTTACTTCTTACGCAGAGAATATTAAAAACAATGTGGATGAGATCACTTCCGGTCAGGTGAAGTTCTTAAATCCATTTATGGCATTCACAAATGAGGACACCTTATCCTCCCAGCTCATCAAGGTATTTGGTTCTTCTGAATTCGGCATTTCCGAAGCGGAGATCCGCGATGCAGTTTCCGAAGGCTGGAAGGAATTAGCTGTTGTCCGCATGGAAATGCAGAAAAAAGGTGAAGAAGTATTAAAATATATGGAAGAGACCGGAAGACGCGGTATCGTTCTCGCCGGACGTCCATACCACGTTGACCCGGAGATCAACCACGGTATTCCGGAGCTTATCACTTCCTATGGAATCGCCGTTTTAACAGAAGACTCTGTCTCTCATCTGCATCAGCCGGAGCGTCCGTTGATCGTTATGGATCAGTGGATGTACCACTCCCGCCTGTATGCGGCTGCAAACTTTGTAAAGACAAGAGATGACTTAGACCTGATCCAGTTGAACTCCTTCGGATGTGGTCTTGACGCCGTTACCACCGATCAGGTCAACGATATTCTGACCAGATCAGGCAAAATCTACACCTGTCTGAAGATCGATGAGGTCAACAACTTAGGTGCTGCCAGAATCCGTATCCGTTCACTGATCGCTGCGATCCGCGTCCGCGAGAAAAAGCAGGCCAAAAGAACGATCGTGCCTGCAAGTTATGAGCGTGTGGTATTTACGAAGGAGATGCGTGAAAACTACACGATTCTCTGCCCGCAGATGTCACCGATCCATTTTGAATTATTAGAGCCGGCTTTCAATGCTGCCGGATACAATCTGGTCGTACCGGATGTTCCTGCAAGGGAATGTGTCGATGTCGGATTAAAATTCGTCAATAACGATGCCTGTTATCCGTCCCTGATCGTTGTCGGCCAGTTGATGGCTGCCGTAAAATCCGGCAAATACGATATGAATAAGACTGCGATCTTAATCTCCCAGACCGGTGGCGGATGCCGTGCAAGTAACTACATCGGATTCATCCGCCGTGCTCTGGAAAAGGCTGGCTACCCGAATGTTCCGGTTATCTCCATCAACTTGAGCGGTTTAGAGAGCAACCCGGGATTCACTTTCACTCCAAAGCTTATCCAGCACGGACTTTACGCTCTGGAATTTGGAGATATTTTCCTTCGCTGTTTATACGCCACAAGACCTTATGAAGCAGTTCCCGGTTCTGCCAACGAACTCCATGAAAAATGGAAAGAGAAGATCATTGCATTTATTACACAGGATAAGATTTTATCCCATAAAAAATACAAACAGATGTGCCGTGAGATTATCCGTGACTTTGACAATCTCCCGCGTCTTGATATTAAAAAGCCGCGTGTCGGCATAGTCGGTGAGATTTTGGTGAAATTCCATCCGGCTGCCAACAACTATCTGGTAGACCTGTTAGAATCCGAAGGTGCGGAAGCTGTTGTTCCTGACCTTACCGACTTCCTGCTCTACTGCTTCTACAACACAGGCTTTAAGGCAGACAACCTCGGTTTCAGCCAGAAATCCAAACGTATCGGATGCCTTGGCATCAGGTTCTTTGAGTGGTTGCGCTCTGCTGCGGTCGATGAATTTAAGAAGAGTAAACATTTTACTCCACCTGCACACATTGAGGATCTTGCAAAATATGCAAGGGATATCGTATCCGAAGGTAACCAGACCGGTGAAGGATGGTTCTTAACCGGAGAAATGTTGGAACTGATCCATACCGGCACTCCGAACATTGTCTGCACACAGCCATTTGCCTGCCTGCCGAACCATGTTGTAGGAAAAGGTGTTATCAAGGAATTGCGGCACCGCTATCCGGATTCCAACATTGTTGCGATCGACTACGATCCGGGTGCAAGTGAAGTAAACCAGTTGAACCGTATTAAACTCATGCTCTCAACTGCAAATAAGAACCTGAAAAAAGATACTTTGAATTAATACGAAAAAAATCGAAATTTAATTTGTTTTATGCTATAATCATAACTAGCTTTATTAGTTATTGGTTACGTGTACATTGTGAACAGACATGCGTGCGTATGTCAATCGGGGAAAACGAATGAAAAACGATAAAACTGACAATCATGAACAGCTTTTCTGGGAAGAGATCGACCGGCTTTTTCCAGATATGATAAAAGCGATCGCCTCTCTTTCCAAAAAATCATATCTTTCCATCACAAACCTTCGGACCGGAATCACCTGGTGGTCCGAACGGGCGATGGATTATTTTGGCATGAAAGAAAATTATACGATCCGCAGCATGGAAAAGGCAAACCGGAAGATCCATCCTGATGATGTTGCCACTTTCAAACGTGGTTTTAAAGAACGGGTTGACGGTAAAAATCTGGATACCGCATGGGAATACCGGATTCAGGATGGCGATTCCTACAACCGTTTCAACGCCATGGCGCGTGTACTTTATGATGAACAAAAGCAGCCTTTTATCATCATTATCCGCTATGATAATTATGGCATTTCTGATGAAGTGGACTCTGTCACAGGTCTCTATACGGAACCGGCACTGAACCGCTGTATCACCCAATTACTTGATAACACACGTCCTGCCGCACTCTTAAAGATCGGGCTGGATCAGTTCAGCCATATCAATGTCATGTATGGGGCAGCTTTTGCAGATAAGATTCTGAACAAAGTGGCACAAAGCCTTTTACACATGGTACGCAATATCGGTTATGCCTACCGCCTGTCCGGTGCGAAATTTGTGCTTGTTTTCGACAAAGTATCCAAAACAGAGCTCCATAGCATTTTCGCTTTCATCGAGGATACACTGGCAAACACCATTGCAGTGAATGGAAAACGGATTCCGATCAAGATCTCTGCAGGAGCCATTTTCTTAGAACCCTATATGAAAGAAACGAATGCTGTCCGCAGCCGTCTGACCTATGCGCAGAATCATTCACGCTATGAACATCATAGCGATCTCGTCATTTTTAACGATGAGATCTGTGGCAACAACGAAAAACAGTTTGAGCTGATCGGTCTGATCCACCAGTGTGCGACCAGCCATTTTGAGGGATTCCGCCTGTTCTACCAGCCGATAGCAGACACAAAGACCGGAAAGATCCGTGGCATGGAAGCACTGATACGATGGGAATTAGAACCCTACGGTCTCATCTCTCCAGGAATATTTATGGAGTGGCTAGAGGAAGATCCATGTATCTTTGACCTCGGCAACTGGATCTTACGCACCGCATTAAAGGATATTGGCAGGATTCGTGATAAGATCCCACACTTTTTCGTAAACGTCAACATCTCTGCCGCTCAATTGTCGCGAAAAGAATTTCGTGACTCTGTCATGACGATTTTAAAAGAAACCGGAGCCAGACCGGAGGAATTGTGTCTGGAACTGACTGAGCGCTGCCGGGATCTCGATGTGACTTTTCTGAAAAATGAAGTCAATTTCTTTCACTCAAAGGGGATTAAAATTGCACTGGATGATTTTGGAACCGGTAACAGCTCCCTAAGTCTTGCTTTGGAATTACCTGTTGATGAGCTGAAAGTCGATATGAGTTTTATCAAAGATATTGAACAAAAGCCACAGAATCAGGCTATGGTACAGTCGATCGTTGATTACGCAAACCGTACCAATACCGAAACCTGTATCGAGGGAATTGAAAATCAGGAGGTAAGCGACTACATTCATCAATTTGGTGCGACCTGGTATCAGGGTTATTTTTATTCCAAACCTGTTCCGATCGACCAGTTTGAAACATTGCTGGATGTGCCTCACTGAAAAATCTCTTTTTTGCATATAATCCATGAGATCACTGCTGAAACAAATTCCGTGATCCAGAACGCGTGCCATACACCAGCCGCCTGAAAAAGGCGGCTTAAAATAAATGCCAGCGGCAAAATCACCACGATATAACGCAGTAATGAAATGACTAACGATTCCTTCCCTTTTCCAAGCCCCTCCAAAGCGCCGGATACCGTGACGGAAATCGATGACACGATAAATCCTATACTGATGAGCCTGAGTGCCTCCCTGCCTAACCGAATTGTCTCAGGATTTCCTGTAAACAGACCGATCAGCGCCTGTGGCACTGCCATACAGAGAATCGTACCGATCACCATCACTATTACGATCAGGAACAATGCTGACTGAAAAATCTCTTTCACTCTCTTTGACTCTCCTGCTCCATAATTGTATCCAATCAATGGACGCATCCCCTGTACCACACCATTTCCAGTCAGATATAAAAATGTCTGGAATTTGAAATAAGCACCCAATACAAGAACATAACTTGCAGAATAAACAGCCAGTATCGCATTTAATGCAGACACCTGGACGGAAGGCAGCGCAAGGCTTAACGTTGCAGGGATTCCGATAGAATACACTTTTTTGCAAAGCTGCTTCTCCGGCTTCATATTTCTGACCTTCACTTTGGCAGGAATCGGTTTCCAGTAATATGCGGTCAGATACCCTGCCAGTGACACGATCTGTCCGATTCCGGTTGCAAGTGCCGCTCCCCGGATTCCCATTGCAGGAAAAATCCCAATTCCAAAAATCAGCAGTGGATCAAGCACAATATTGGTCACACAGCCAAGCAGCATACAAAACATAGATGTTTTCATGCGTCCAACTGCCTGAAATATTTTTTCAAAACAAAGCGCTGCCGCATTTGGCACTGCAAATAAAAATACAATATCCGAGTACTGTACCCCCATTCCGATAATTCCGACCTGTTTTGTAAACATCACTAAAAAGGCTGGCATAACTGCAATACAGATGGCAGCCAGCACCAGACCATGCAGCATATTCAATAACATGCCAAGCGATGCTGTTTTATCTGCCAGCTGCTGTTTCTGTGCCCCAAGATAATAAGCCATCGTAGCATTTATTCCGATAGCAAAACCAATGACCACTGCATTGACCAGATTCTGTAACGGAAATACTAACGATAACGCTGTCATCGCATCCTCACTGATCTGCGCCACAAAGTAGCTGTCTATGATATTATATAATGCATTCACTAACATGGAAAATGTCATCGGCAGCGCCATGGAGATCACCAGCGGCATTACCGGTTTTTCTTTCATAAATTCCTGATCCATCTTCTCTTTTTCTCCTCTGTTTTCTTTCTGTCATTTAATCTTACTCACATACGCTGAAATATCTGTTTTAGCGCAAAAAAATGCCACACAACTGTTCAATTCAGTCGTGTGGCGAAAAATAGAGCCTTTTGCTCCAGAAAAGTCCACTCCAATATTGGTTTTGGATTCTATATGCTATTTGTCCTTCTGATCCGCTTTCTGGATCAATAAGAGGATATCAGAAAGTTCCTCTTCTGTCAACTGTGTATATGCTGCAAGTTCCTGTTCAGTTGCTTCCCTGCCATTCTCCTCTGCAAGATACTTCTTTGCCTCGTTGACTAATGCCAGCTTGCCGACCATAGCCTTCTCATCCTCATCCTCGCCTTCTTCCGCAAGAATGGATGATTTCATGGCTGTCTCCACTGCGCCCTGTAATTCTGCCTCAACATCTGTTTTTTCCTCACATCCGCAAAGTTCTGTCAGTTTTAAAAAAAGTGCCATATTTCCTTCCTGAATGACATCCTCAAAGCCCTCTGAGGTCACTGCAAGCTTTCTGGCGGTCTCTAACACCTTTATCATCCAGCTGTCAGAGATTGGATTGATCACGGACTCATCCCCTGCTAAAAGCTTCTGATACATTTCTTCCTGCTTCTTCCCGGAATATACCGGAAGACTGCCGATTTCTTCCAGATACATCTGAAATACCTTAGATTCCGGTAAAACATCCGGCTCTGCGTTTTTTTCCTCTTTTTTGCCAGGATCATTCTGTGCCAGCACAGATGCATCTGACGTTTCCTGCCAGTCTGCTGCTTCCTGCTCCCCATCTTTGACCTCTTCAGTTTCCTCTTCCGCTTCTTCTTCCTCATGTGGTGTCAGCAGAAACTCTAAAACCATGTTTTCCTGCTGTTCGTTTAACTCCATCTCTTTGAAATAGCTTAAGATCTCTTCTTTTGATAACGGTGTCGCAGAAGTGCGGATAATCTCTGCCACCTCATGGATTGTCTCTGTAAATACACTCTGATCTAACATTGTCTCTCCTGTTTTCTTCTCTTTAAACCTTGTGTTTTGCCTCTTTCTCATCAATATCAACTAAAATAATGTCCGGTCCGATCCTGACAATCTTACACCACGGAATAAACAGTTCGAACTCCCTGCAAAAACAGCCAAACCATTTTCCGGGTCCCGGAACGATCAACGCCCGTATCCTTCCATCACATTCGTCAATATCAAGATCATGGACATTTCCAAGGCATTTGCAGTCACAGACGTTTATCACTTCTTTTTCTGTCAAGTCACAAAAGCGCATACCATTCTCCGAAACATTCCCTCGAAAAATGATATGCGTTTTTTTAGCTCTTATACATTAAAGCGGAATAAAATAACGTCTCCGTCTTTGACCACGTACTCTTTTCCTTCCATGCCTACAATTCCTTTTTCACGGGCTGCTGCAAGGCTTCCATTATCTAAAAGATCCTGATAATTTACAACCTCAGCCTTGATAAATCCACGCTCAAAGTCTGTATGGATCTTACCAGCAGCCTGAGGAGCCTTTGTACCTTCTTTGATCGTCCAAGCACGTGTCTCGTCTTCTCCGGAAGTTAAGAAACTGATCAGCCCAAGAAGAGAGTAGCTGGCAGAGATCAGTTTTTCAAGACCAGATTCTTCTAATCCAAGATCTTCTAAGAATTCTTTCTTCTCATCATCATCTAATTCAGAGATTTCCTGTTCAATCTGAGCGCATACAACGAATACTTTCGCATCAACGTCTGCAGCATACTCACGGACAGCTTTTACATAATCGTTATCTTCTCCAGCAAGTTCATCTTCGTTAACGTTCGCAGCAAAGATGACTGGTTTGATCGTTAACAGGTTGCAGGAATTTAAGATTTCCTGATCTTCTTCATCATCGACTTCAAATGTCTTAGCAAGCTTTCCATCTTCCAGATGAGCTTTCACTTTAGATAAGAATTCAACTTCGTGAGCAAGAGATTTGTCATTTCTTGATCCTTTTGTTGATTTTGCGATACGACGGTCTAACACTTCGATATCAGAGAAGATCAGCTCGAAGTTGATTGTTTCGATATCACGAAGTGGGTTTACAGAACCATCAACGTGAACGATATTTCCATCATCAAAACAACGAACAACGTGAACGATCGCATCGACTTCACGGATATTTGCAAGGAACTGGTTTCCGAGACCTTCGCCTTTGGAAGCTCCTTTTACAAGACCTGCGATATCAACGAATTCGATCGCTGCAGGGATCACTTTCTTTGAATGGTATTTCTCAGCCAGATAATCAACACGAGCATCTGGAACTGTTACGATTCCCACATTAGGGTCGATCGTACAGAATGGATAGTTAGCGGATTCAGCACCGGCTTTTGTTAAAGAGTTAAATAATGTACTCTTTCCGACGTTTGGTAATCCAACGATTCCTAATTTCATAATCTATTAATTTCCTTTCTCATGGGTATTTCTTAAAACAGACCTTGAAAAAATATCCAAGGTCATACTGTAGATAGTTTACCATAAGCGACTTGAAAAGAAAAGAGAAATGGGATAAGATATCTTTGATTTGAGTAACAAAACAAAGAAGAGACAAAACGAGGCTTTAGAAAGGAAGAAAAGTGATGGAACATCAAATCAGATTCCCACATTTAGGGATTGTACTGAAAAATGTCGGTGATGGAATCAATATTGGAGGGTTTGAGATCAAATATTATGGAATGATCATTGCAACAGGATTCTTGCTTGGATTGATTGTTTCCTATTACGCAGCAAAACATGAAAATAAATTTGATCCGGAATTAGTCTTTGACTATCTGATCACGATGATCATTCCGGCGATCGTAGGAGCAAGACTCTATTATGTGATCTTTTCATGGGATTATTATAAGAATCATTTGTCAGAGATCATACAGATCAGAAATGGAGGACTTGCAATTTATGGAGGTGTGATCGCAGGTGCAATCACATTATATATCTTCTGCAAGAAGAAACATTTATCTATGCTTCAGTTTGGAGATGTGGCGGTAAAAGGACTGCTTGTCGGTCAGATTCTTGGACGATGGGGCAATTTCTTTAACAGAGAAGCGTTTGGATCATATACCAACAGTTTATTTGCAATGCAGATTCCGACAAATTTCTTTATTGAACACGGAAGGATTGATGAGATCGTATCCAATGGATTGTATGATAAGGCAACTTATGTTGTATCTGGAAATGAAGCAGCAACCTTTATTCAGGTACATCCGACATTCTTATATGAATCTATGTGGAATCTTGTTTTACTACTGTTGATCATTTTCTTTTTTACGAAGAGAAAGAAATTTGATGGAGAATTGATCGCCATTTATTGTATTGGTTATGGAATCGGAAGATTTTTGATTGAAGGATTAAGGACCGATTCCCTGATGATCGGATCTACAGGAATCAGGGTATCCCAGATCTTAGCACTGATCCTTGCAGTATTTGGAACGGCATTTATCATATATAAAAGGAAGAAAATAACGAAATAAGACACAAAAAGAAGGGAAATAAAACCACTTTTAGGGAATCCCTTCTTTTTTGTGCAAAAAAACAAGGATTTCTAAGAAAAAACTAAGATTTGATTGTGGATTATTCCTTGCAATTTATAAGTCTATCGTATAAAATGAAATTTATAAGTGGTAAGAAGTGGTGGAAAGTGGTGATGTCCATGTTTATGGGGGAATTTAATCACACGATTGATGCAAAAGGCAGGCTGATCATTCCTTCACGATTCCGGGAAGAATTAGGTCAGGAATTTGTGATGACAAAGGGATTGGATGGATGCCTGTTTGTGTTCCCACAAAACGAATGGGAAAGCTTTCAAGGAAAGCTAAAAACTTTGCCACTTATTAATAAAGATGCCAGAAAGTTTTCGAGATTTTTCATGGCAGGGGCAGCTCCATGTGAGATGGACAAGCAGGGAAGAACCTTGATCCCAGCGACACTTCGGGAATTTGCCCAGATGAAGAAAGAAGTTGTATTAACAGGAATGGCTGACCGCATCGAGATCTGGAGTAAGGAGAAGTGGATTGAGAACAATTCTTATGAGGATATGGATGATATCGCAGCCAGCATGCAGGAATTAGGATTAAGCATATAAGTTAGGTGGATTATGGAATTTAAACACATTTCCGTTTTATTAGACGAAACGATCGAAGAACTACATATTAAACCAGACGGAATCTATGTGGATGGGACTCTGGGCGGAGGCGGACATGCATATCATGTATGCCAGAAACTATCAGAGAAAGGAAGATACATCGGGATCGACCAGGATGCGGATGCGATTGCTGCAAGCACGAAGCGGTTAGAACCGTTTAAGGACAAAGTAACGATCGTGCGTGATAATTATGTAAACATGCCGAAAGTGTTACATGATCTTGGAATCGAACATGTTGATGGAATCTTGTTAGATCTTGGGGTATCATCCTTTCAGTTAGATGAGAAGGAACGTGGATTTACTTACAGAGAAGATGTTCCGCTTGATATGAGAATGGATCAAAGACAGTCACTGACTGCAAGAGATATTGTCAATGAATATTCCGAGATGGAACTATTCCATATAATCAGAGACTACGGCGAAGAGAAATTTGCAAAGAACATTGCAAAACATATCGTGAATAAGAGAAAAGAAAGTCCGATCGAGACGACCGGACAGTTAATAGAAGTCATCAAAGGTGCGATTCCGATGAAAGTCAGAGCCGTTGGAGGACATCCGGCGAAGAAGACATTTCAGGCGATCCGTATCGAATGTAACAGAGAATTAGACGTATTGAAAGACAGCATTGATGCGATGATCGATCTTTTAAATCCAGGTGGAAGATTATGTATCATTACCTTCCATTCTTTAGAAGACCGTATCGTCAAACGAGCTTTTAAGAAGAATGAGAATCCTTGTACATGCCCGCCAAACTTCCCAGTATGTGTATGTGGCAACGTATCGAAAGGAAAACAGTTAACAAGAAAACCAATCATTCCAGGGGAAGAAGAACTAGAGTACAATAAGAGAGCAAAAAGTTCCAAGCTTCGAGTATTTGAAAGGGCAGAATAAGGGAGAGTATCAATGGACAAGACGAGACAAGAACGATATAACATGATCTATGGCAATACAGCAAGGAAGATAGAAGATCTTGTTGCAGAGCCAGTGCGCAGACAGCCAAGGAAGACAAGACCAAGAAGAGAACATCAGGTAAAGGAGTCAACAAGACAGAATCAGAAGAGAGCGATGTCGATCGATCTGGCCTTTATCAAGGTATTAGTTGCGGGACTTTGTGTGATCGCAGTTGCAAGTTTCTTTTATCTGTCAGAGCGTACGAAAGTTTTGAATCAAAAAGCGGCTCTTACGGATGCAAAGACACAGTTGAACACGCTGCAGGTAGAGAATGAAGATCTGAATCTTGAGATTGAACAGAGTATTCGTTTTGATACTGTAGAAACTGCGGCAAAGAAATATGGAATGGTGAAACCAGATTCCAAACATACTCTTCGTTATGAGAGCCAGGATGCAGAATACATACGCCAGTACGGGAAGATACCAAAAGCAGACTAAGAGGTGGCAAACTTGAAGAAAAGAAGAAAACCTATCAAACGATTAAATGATGCTATGAAACGACGTACGATGATCGCGTGCGGAATCATAGCACTTCTTTTTGTTCTACTGATTGGAAGATTGATCTATTTTAGTATATTTAAGAACGGAATTTACAAAAGACAGGTATTATCACAGCAGAATTATTCTAGTGAAACGCTTCCGTATAAAAGGGGAGATATCTTAGATCGTGATGGAAATACATTAGCAACCAGCCAGAAGATGTATACATTGGTTTTAGAACCAAAGAATATTTTAAGATCCGAAGAGGTACAGAAAGCAACCATTGATGCACTTCATAAATATATGAAGTTAGATGAAGATAAGCTGTTAAAATTTATAAAAAGACATAAAGATTCTTACTATTCTGTATATCGAGAAGAACTTTCTTATAGTCAGATCGCAGATCTGAAAGATTTTATCGCTTCAGACAAAGCAGAGAATGTCTCAGGGATCGTATTTAATGAAAAATACAAACGTCGTTATCCGAATCAGTCACTGGCAAGCCAGGTCATTGGCTTTGTATCAGACGGTACGATCGGAACTGGAGGGATCGAGCAGTATTATAACAGTACTTTATCAGGCGTCGATGGAAGAAAATATAAATATTTAAACGAAGAATTAGAACAGGATAGCTCCATTGTGGAGCCAGAGAATGGGAAAACAGTTGTCACAACGATTGACTCCAATATTCAGAAACTGGCAGAAGATCAGCTTTCTAAGTTTGAAAAGAAATATGGAAGTAAGGGAAGCAGCATTCTTGTGATGAATCCCAATAATGGAGAGATCTATGCAATGGCAAATTCTACTTCCTATAATCTGGAAAGCCCAAGAGATGATAAGAATCTCTTAAAGAAATACTCACAAAGTCAAGTTAATAAGATGAGTGAGAAAGAAAAGACAAAAGCATTTAATGAAATCTGGAAGAATCCAATTGTATCAAATGCATTTGAACCAGGTTCAACATATAAGCCATTTACGGTAGCAGCTGGTCTTGAAGAAGGAATCTTAAAGGGCAATGAAACTTATTATTGTGATGGATACCAGAAGATTGGACCGCATACTATTCACTGTTCTCATAGAAGCGGACATGGATTGATCACGTTGTCTCAGAGTATTTCATTATCGTGCAATGATGCATTGATGCAGATTGCAGCCAAAGAAGGTAAGAATGTATTCGCAAGATATCAGAAGAATTTCAATTTTGGAAATAAGACAGGGATCGATCTTCCTGGAGAAGCACAGACAGCATCGCTTCTTCATGATGCAAAAGATATGACAGCCGCAGATCTTGCCACAAGTTCTTTTGGACAGTCATTTAACTGCTCTATGATCCAGATGGGAAGTGCATTTTGTTCTCTGATCAATGGAGGAAATTATTACAAACCGCATGTGGTCAAACAACTTCGAAGCAGTAATGGAGAAGTTGTCAGCAATATAGAGCCGACGTTAGTGAAACAGACGATCTCAAAAGAGACATCGGATAAATTAAGAAAATACATGAAAGAAACTGTTGATTCAGGAACTGGAACAAAGGCAAAGATGAAAGATTATACAGCTGGTGGTAAGACTGGTACTGCACAGAAGATTCCAAGAAGTGCAGGAACTTATATCGTATCTTTTTGTGGATTTTCTCCAGTGGAGAATCCACAGGTGCTAGTTTATGTTGTGATCGATGAGATTCAGAGGGATTCTCAGACGAATACAGGACTTGCAGTTGAGATTGCAAAGAAGGTATTAGAAGGATCACTCAAGGAATTAAATGTTGCGAAAAGCAGCAAAAAGTAATATCATCATTTTATTTTCATAATCTTTATATTAAGACAGGGATCATGGAGATAAAATGAGAACGAAAGCAAAGAAAAAACTGTTGCTTGTCACGGCTGCATTTTTCACAGGGTTTTTGGTTGTGACGATAAAACTTTCTTATGTGATGATCGCTCAGGCGGATAAATATTTAAGTTTAGCCAGAAACCTGCATCAAAGAGACCGGGAGATTAAAGCGCCAAGAGGCAGTATTTACGACAGAAATGGCGTAAAGATCGCTTCGAACAAAGCAGTCTATTCGATCTCTGTGATATATTCTCAGATGACAGAGAGGGAAAAAGTAATAAAAGTCTTATCTGAGAATCTTAAGATCAAAGAATCTTTGATCCGAAAAAAAGTATATAAAAATTCAGTAAGGGAAAAAATTAAAAGTAATGTAGAAAAAGACATCGCAGACCGTATCCGTAAGTTTAAACTTGACGGGGTCAAGGTGGATGAAGACTACAAAAGAGTATATCCATATGATAACCTGGCATCGAAAGTTCTTGGATTCACAGGAGGAGATAACCAGGGAATCATTGGACTGGAGGTTTTTTATGATCGATATCTTAAAGGAAAGTCCGGAAGGATCCGGACACTGACAGATGGAAGCGGCATAGAAATCGATGGAGCATATGAAGAGAGGGAAGAACCAGTTGCCGGAGGGGATCTTTATATTTCGCTTGATGTGAATCTGCAAAATTATGCCGTGCAGGCATGTGAGAAGGTGAAGAAAGAGAAGAAGGCAAAACAGGTATCCATGATCTTGATGAATCCACAGAATGGAGAAATCTATGCAATGGTCAATGTTCCAGAATATGATCTGAATGATCCTTTTTCTTTGTCAGCAAAGAAAAGAAAGGCAAATAGTAAGAAACAACAGGAATATCTCAATAAGAAGTGGCGGAATTCCTGTTTAAATGATACTTATGAACCGGGATCGATCTTTAAGATCGTAACGGCGACTGCAGGACTGGAATCATCGAAAGTCAGCGTGAATGATCATTTTAATTGTCCAGGATTTCGGATTGTGGAGGATCGCAAGATCCGGTGTCACAAAGTCGGAGGACATGGAAGTGAGACATTTAAAGAAGGTGTTATGAATTCCTGTAATCCAGTATTTATGGATGTCGGTGCCAGAGTTGGTGTGGATGGAATGTATCAGACATTCCGTCAGCTTGGACTGTTTGAGAAAACAGGAATCGACCTTCCTGGAGAAGCATCTTCGATCATGCATCAAAAGAAGAATGTCGGTGCAGTTGAACTTGCAACGATGTCTTTTGGACAGTCCATACAGATCACACCGTTACAGCTGTTAAGAGCAGTCAGTGCGGTGATCAACGGCGGGAAGCTGATCACACCGCATTTTGGAAGATATGTTCAGAAGCAGGATGGAACAAGATTAAAAGCTTTTTTTTATTCAGTGAAAGAAGGTGTCATAAAAAAACAGACATCGGAGACGATGAAAGAATTGTTAGAAGCAGTTGTTTCCGATGGATCAGGAAGAAACTGCCGGATGGATGGTTTTTCCATTGGGGGAAAGACGGCAACCAGTGAGAAACTTCCAAGAGGAAATGGAAAATATATTTCTTCTTTTTTAGGATTTGCGAAAGCAGACAATCCTGCGATCATTGGGATCGTGTTGATCGATGAACCACATGGAACTTACTATGGAGGAACGATCGCAGCCCCTGTGATGAGAAGTGTGTTTCAAACTGCACTTCCATATATGGGGATTTATAAAGAATATACGCCAGATAAAAAAGAACCGTAGACGAAACAAGAACAAATGAGGTGGCGACATGAATTATGGTATTGTAAAACCAGTTTTAATTGCCTTTTTTATCAGCGTACTTCTTAGCCCGATGATGATCAGGTATTTACACAAATTAAAATTCGGTCAGTTTATCCGGGGAGAAGGACCCGAATCACATCTGAAGAAATCAGGGACTCCGACGATGGGAGGACTGATCATATTACTTGGAATCGTAATCGCATCGTTATTTTATGTTAGAAGATATCCGATGATCATCCCGGTGCTGTTTGTGACGCTGGGATTTGGATTTATCGGATTTATCGATGATTACATCAAGGTAGTTATGAAAAGGAACCTGGGACTGCGGGCCTGGCAGAAGATGTTTGGGCAGATCATAGTCACAGGAATCTTTGCGTATTATTTGATAAATTACACGCAGACAGGAACTTCGATGCTGATTCCTTTTACA
>ERZ827452.2303-NODE-2303-length-14861-cov-4.652776_pt1 | contig 14861 bp, 14 predicted proteins | sample MGYA00519866_ERZ827452 | MGnify/ENA primary metagenome ERZ827452 (study PRJEB31778, sample SAMEA3449307) | human gut metagenome | biome: human gut; feature: human-associated habitat; material: faeces | place: United Kingdom | collected 2010/2012 ... | reverse complement strand
ATATTTCCTCAATTCCTTTCTAATGTCTGATTCAGATCCAGAAAAACCTCTTTTCCCGGTACTTCATCCGATCGGCCAAAATACAGGGTGGAGCCACACTCATCGGCAACCCCAATATCCATCATCCCGAAGCGATTTAATACCATTACCGGATCAGAATTCTGATCCACACCCCAAAGGATAAAAAATAAACCGGTAAAAAACATTTTGCACATATCACATATTTTACTTAACTTTCCAAAACAAATTTCAGCATATTTTCTCAAACAACCTAATTGAAACAGTAGCAAAAACAGTAGCAATTTTTAATAATTTTATCTTATGAAAGGACACATAAAAATAGGTTGGTTCATTATCATTTCTACAATTATTATATTGTTTATTTTTCAGTTGTTCACACTGAAAGAGGTATACGAACATGAAAAATCTCTTCTCAGCCATACCATTGAAGACGTTTTAAAGGCAGATATCAGTCATTTGAATGTACTATGTATAAAGAAAGGGTGGAGTGCCAGTTATGCTCTTTCCCAAAACAAAATTCATTATAACATCCGTAATACAGATACGGTTATTCCGGTCAATGCCCATGTTAATTTGGATTCCCTTAACCGGATCATCGGCTATGATATCCGTAATCCCCGAAAATGGCAACCGGATACTTTAGCCCGGCTACTCGATACACACCTTGCCAGTGAAAATTTGCATGCATTACCTTACCGATTGACGTTAACGGATTCTCTGGGGACATTACTATCACAGTATTCTAACACGAAGCAACAGATCACCTCTCCGGAGATATCCCTTGTCTTTCCTCTTGGATACCTCGAAAAACATCTTCTAAAAGCAGAATTCAATTTCCCCCTGATTTTATTTTTCAAACTAGCCCTGGAACGTATTCTTACTTCTATCCTGCTCTTTATCCTGATTATTTGTCTGACTTATCTTCTTTATCGGCTATTGAAAAATGAAAAAAAACTACGGGATAATCAAAAAGCATTTACGCATACCCTGGTCCATAACCTACGCCGGCCGATACTGAATATAAAATGCCAGTTGGAAAATCTTTTGTCCGACCAGCAGGACAAAACCGCCATCTCCCTGAACGAAACCTATAAACGATGTAAACAATGGACCGATAAAACTTTGGAAGATATCGAAAATCTACTGACCTTTTCTGTCGATGCCTACGGTCTGAAAGCCTGTATACAACCGACCGATATCCGGGAATTATTAACACAAATCACAACGGAATACAGGCAAAACAATAGCATCGGCAAACAAATCGATATACAAACAGAAATTTCTCCTACCGTCCCCCTTGCACAGGTCGATCCTTTACTTTTATATAGTGCCTTGGGAAACTTATTAGGAAATGCGATTAAATATTCAGGAACAAAAGTCCGTATTCGGATAGGTTGCCGCCGGGAGGCAAAAAAATGGATATTGACAGTACAAGACGATGGTTACGGCATACCACCCGAAGAACAAAAATTCATTTTTCAGGAATACAAACGGGGACAACGTTATAAAGGAGATAAACAACGGAAAGGATTCGGACTGGGACTCTGTTATGTGGCAGCAGTCGTAAAAGCCCACCACGGACATATTCAGGTGAACAGTGACGGAAAGCAGGGAACAGAATTTATCATCGAAATACCACAGAGAAAAGCGAAAGACTAGAAGCTAAAGGCTAAAAAGGGGGATAAACAGAGAAAAGGGAGGTTAGATTTAATAAGTTGGAGAAGAGGGGCTAACGATATAATAATGAAAGAATATGAGTGTGATACGGATTTTATATGTAGAAGACGACCTCAATTTCGGGCGTATGACCAAGGTTTTCCTGGATCAGGCCGGCTTTCTGGTCGAATTGACGACAAATGTTGAAGAGGCCTGGAAGTTATTCCATACCCGAAGGCCGGATCTGTTATTGGTCGACCTGGACCTTGAAGGCAGCAAGAACGGAATCGACCTCATCCGGCAGATTATCACCGAAGTAAAACAGTATCCGGTTATCGTCTATAGTTCGCATACCGATCCGGCAACCGTGATCACCACCATTGAACTGGGAGTCATGGACCATATCGGTAAAGATACCGACCGCGAAGTCTTCCTGGCCAAACTCAGAAACATAGCCAAACGCAATTACTCCCAGACAGGTGAAAACCCGCGATATAAACTATCGGCCATCACCACTTACAACCAGAGAAACGGAGTATTGACCATAGGAAACAAAAGTCATAAACTGAAAGGGAAAGATATGCGATTGCTGCAATTGCTGTGCCTGCACTTCAATGAATGGGTATCGCCCAAGGAATTAAGTTTCGGTTTGTGGGGAATGGAAAAAAATATCGGGGAACTGAAAAGATACATCGGCCATCTCCGCCAGGAACTGAGTGAAGATCCCGCGCTAAGCATCGAGAACAAACACGGGGGGTACTATAAGCTGCAAGGAGAATAAAGAACCGGATTATTTGGTTAATAAACCAAACATCGTTAAATTTGACTGCGTTTAAAGCATAAAGAAAAACAATATGGCCTCTATAAAATCTTCAGAACTGATTACCAATGAGGACGGCAGTATTTTCCATCTGCATTTACTTCCGGAGGACCTTGCCGACGATATCATTCTGGTCGGTGACCCGGGACGGGTGGAAACCATCGCCTCCCATTTTCAACAAATCGAGTTGAAAAAAAGTAACCGCGAATTTTACACCATCACCGGCAGTTACCGGGGTCACCGGCTTTCCGTGATTTCCACCGGTATCGGTCCGGATAATATCGATATCGTTATCAACGAATTGGATGCTCTGGCCCATATCGATTTGAAAACCAAAGAAATAAAAGCGATCGGCCGTACCCTGAATATCGTCCGTATCGGTACTTCCGGTTCGGTACAAGCCGACATTCCGGTAGATTCTTTTGTCATCTCGGAAAAAAGCATCGGCTGCGACGGGGTATTGAGGTTTTATGCAAACAACGAATCGGTTTGCGACCATCCGTTCGAAGAAGCTTTTATCCGGCATTGCCGATGGACCCCCTCTGCAGCCCGCCCTTATGTAGTCAATGCCGATCCCGGATTAGTAGACCGCCTGTATGACGAAGAACACACCATCAAAGGAGTTACCCTGACAGCAGTCGGATTTTACGGCCCGCAAGGACGTGTCCTGCGTCTGCCGCTAGCCATGCCGGGAATCAACGACCGGATCACCGCTTTCCGCTACGAAGGCTACAAAGTGACCAACTATGAAATGGAAAGTGCAGCTATCACAGGCCTTTGTAACCTTTTGGGGCATCGGGCCGCCACCATCTGCCTGATCATCGCCAACCGGATAAACGGAGATGCCTCCGCCGATTACCACAGCTATATGAATAAACTGATCCGCTATACCCTGGAAAAATTAAGCTAAAAGCTATAGGCTATAAGCCTTTTGCTTTTAGTATTTAGCATTTTATTTTTTACTTTATATTATGATTCAACGTATTCAATCTCTTTTTTTGCTTTGTACAGCAATTGTGACCGGACTGTTATTTTTTATGCCGGTTGCTTCCATTGTAGTTCCGAATAATTTTACCTATGCGTTTTATACGACAAAAGTGGTACAGGCCGGAAGTCCGTGTGTATTCATCACCTGGAACTGGATGTCATTGATCCTGAATGCCCTTATTACCACATTGGCAGTAGTCACTATTTTCATTCATCACAAAAAATCCAAGACGGTGAAACCGACTCTATTTCTGCAATTGCGTCTTTGTATTGTCAATATCGTGCTTCAATTGGGGTTAATCGTCCTGATGTGGCTACAAGTGCGTCAACGTAGCAACGAACTCAATGCCGAATGGTTTGCCGATATCAGTTTTATCTTTCCACTGATCGGTGTGATCTTCACGTGGCTGGCTATCCGGGGAATTGTGAAAGATATCACCTTACTGAAATCGTTCGACCGGATTCGGTAAACGATACCGCTACAGCCCATAACAGCTGTAGTGGCCATTGGAAAACGGAAAATCTAAATCGTAAACTATAACATTTCCTTAATCTAAATCGTATGTTCAAAATTTGTTGTGCTAGTTTATTTCTTATAGCGATAACTTTTATCAAAGTTTCTGCTTGTACTAATTTCTTACTCACCCGGGGAGCCACTCAGGACGGATCGACGATGATCACCTATTCGGCCGACTCTCACGTATTGTATGGGGAACTTTATCATTGGCCTGCCGGTACCTGGCCTGCCGGAACGATGATGGATATTTATGAATGGGATACCGGTAAATATATGGGTAAAATCCCGCAGGCTGCCCAGACTTACAACGTAATCGGTAATATGAACGAATATCAATTGGCTATCGGTGAAACGACATACGGCGGACGTAAAGAACTGGAAAGTCAGCCGGGAGCTATTATCGACTACGGAAGTCTGATCTATATCACCCTGCAACGCGCTAAAAATGCCCGGGAAGCCATTGTCGTGATGACCGATCTGGTAGAGCGATACGGTTATGCCAGTTCAGGCGAATCTTTCTCCATCAGTGATCCTGATGAAGTATGGATTCTCGAAATGATCGGTAAAGGCGAAGGCGAAAAAGGAGCGGTATGGGTGGCCCGGATGGTCCCCGACGGTTATGTTTGTGCACATGCCAACCAGGCACGGATCACCACCTTCCCCCTGGAAGGAAAAACTTCCATTTCATCCGACCAGATGAAAAAAATCTATGATAAAGAAATTACAACGGTATATGCAAAAGATGTGATTTCTTTTGCCAAACAAAAAGGCCTTTATCCCCAGGACGGGAAAAATGCCGATTTCAGTTTTTCCGATACTTATGCTCCGGTAGATTTCAGTGGTGCCCGTGCCTGTGAAATCCGGGTATGGGCGTTCTTCAATGCTGTAAATCCCGATATGGCTCAGTACTGGAACTATGCCAAAGGGAAAATCGAACGTGACGGTAAAGGCTATGCGACAAACCGGATGCCCCTGTGGGTTAAACCGAACCGGAAAGTGGATGTACTGGAAGTCATGGATTTTATGCGTGATCACCTCGAAGGCACCGAATTGGATATGAGTAAAGATCCGGGAGCCGGTCCCTACGAATGCCCTTACAGATGGCGGCCGATGAGTTTCGAAGTCGATGGTAAAGAATATGTTCACGAACGGGCCACAGCCACCCAGCAAACCGGTTTTACCTTTGTATCACAAAGCCGCAGTTGGTTGCCGGATGCAGTAGGCGGTATCCTTTGGTTCGGTGTTGACGACGCTGCCAGTACCGTGTATTTCCCCATGTATTCCTGCTCCACCCGTGTTCCTCACGCTTATGCAGTCGGCAACGGCAGCATGATGGAATTCACCAATCAGGCAGCTTTCTGGGTTTTCAATCAGGTGACTAATTTCGCTTATACCCGTTATAATGCTATTCATCCGGAAATCCGGGAAAAACAAAAGGCTTTGGAATCCCAATACAAAACGTTTGTCGAAGGAATAGACTCCGGAGCTAAAGCACTATTCGACAAAGATCGTGCAGCAGCAATAGAATTCCTGACCGATTTCTCCTGCAATACCGGTAACCACCTGGTAGACACCTGGAGAGATTTCTACGGTTATCTTTTCTGCCGCTATATGGATGGTAATATCAAAACTGCGGTCCCGGGCGAAAAAAATCCTAAAGTAGAACAACCGCAACTACCCGAATGGTACCTCCGCACCATCATCGAAAAGGCCGGAGACAAACTACAGGTCATCGAATAAAAGGAGGAAAGATAAAAGGTATAAAGTATAAGGTAAAAGGTGGATTTTTCTCTTTTTTATCTTATACTTTTTCTCTTTCTTAGGGTAAGTATTCGGATTGGATATTTTTCATCGCCGCAAAGAGGTTGCCTTTTACGTGGGGAGATAAAGCTTCCATCTGTCGGATAATTTCAGCTACGGCATGACGGTTCGTCGCTCGTTCATGAGGACAATTCTTTTTCTGCTTTTTAAAATTCCGGTAGGCAGCATACCGGGTAGTTTCTTCATCGGTAAGATAGATAAAAGGACGGATCAGGGTAAACGTACGATCGAACATAGCCAACTTCGGTGGCATACTGGCAATCGTACCGTTAAACATCATACTCATCAGCAGACTCTCGATGGCATCGTCCCGGTGGTGTCCCAAGGCCAATTTATTACATCCGTATTCTTTCGCAATCCCGAACAAGGTCTTCCGGCGATTCCACGAACACACAAAACAGACCGGTTTACCGGAATCTTCTTTTACGGCAATAGCAATCGTACGATGTATAAACTCTACTCCCAGCTGTTCACAAAATTGCCTTACATACTCACCGTCGACTTCGTAAGCGACATTTTCCACAGCAATATGAGCAGCCACAACCGTATAATTTTGTTTCGGATCACGGGCCCGCAATGCCAATACTTCCAATAAAGCCAAAGAATCCTTTCCTCCGGAGACTCCGACCAATATTCTATCACCCGGTTCGATCAGCTCATAATCATAAATGGCTTTTCCCGCCTTCCGGAAAAAATCCCGCATAAACAATTTTTCTTTCTTCTTGTCTTCCATTTCGTTCACTTACCAATAAAAACATATCGCCACAAAGTAAAAAGAAATTTCGCTCCCCGGCAATAGTCATCCGTACATTTACAGCAAGCTCTTCCATCGTCCCGGATTACAATCCGGTTAAGTGGAATTTTATCCGAAATACTGTAACAAAATCGTAATAATATTGTAACACTGGTGTAGCAACCACTTATTAATATTGCATTGTAAAAAACTAATCGTCAAAGACATGAACAAGTTAATCATTATCGCATTAGCACTCAGCCTGGCAGCTTGTGGCCATTCAAAGAAGAAGACCTCGGACCACAAAAGTAATATAGATCTGACAGCAGCAGGAGCCACTTTCCCGCTCCCCTATTACAATCTGGCTTTTAAAACCTATAAAGATTCTACCGGGGTATCGGTGACCTACGGCGGAATCGGCAGCGGTGGAGGTATACGCAGCCTGAAAGACCGGATCGTAGATTTTGCAGGCAGCGATGCTTATCTTTCTGAAGCAGAAATGGCGGAAATGCCGGCCCCGGTTGTACATATCCCGACTTGTATGGGTGCTGTCGTCATGGCTTACAACCTACCCGAAGTAAAAGAGCTGCAATTGACAGGTGACATGATCGCCGACATCTTCCTAGGCAAAATCACCCGTTGGAACGATCCCCGTATTCAACAAGTAAATCCGGGAGTTACCCTTCCCGACAAAGCGGTCAGCCCGGTATATCGCTCCGACGGTAGTGGTACCACCTATGTCTTCAGTGATTACCTGACAAAGATCAGTGCTCCGTGGGCAGAAAATATCGGAACCGGAAAAGCATTGAAATGGCCGGTAGGTATTGCCGCCAAGGGAAATCCAGGCGTAGCCGGGACAATCAGTCAAACTCCGGGGGCGATCGGTTATATCGGTTCGGAATACGCTTTTGCCTTGAAAATACCGGTAGCCAAACTGCAAAACAAGGCCGGAAATTTTGTAGCCCCCACAACCGAAAGCATCTCTGCTGCCGCAGATATCGAAATGCCGGCCGATACCCGCACCATGATCACCGACTCGCCGGTAGCCGATGCCTATCCGATCAGCTGCTTTACCTGGATTCTCCTTTATCAGGAACAAGCTTATAAAAACCGGCCTGAACCCCTGGCCCAAGCTACGGTGGAGCTGCTGAATTGGTTAACGAATCCGGAAGCCCAGGATATAACGACAAAAGTACATTATTCTCCCCTGCCGGCTTCGACAGTGAAAAATGCCAAACAAATCCTGAAAACCATCACTTATAACGGTCAACCAATCCTAAAATAATATGCGTGATTATATTTTCAAACGGCTGTTATTTCTCTGCTCTTTATTGGTTCTGCTGATTTGTGGGGGAATGGTCTATTCCCTCGTAAGCGGGGCAGTACCGGCCTTTGAAAAATTCGGATTCTTTCATTTCATTTCTTCCGTAGAATGGGATCCTCGGCCCGGTAATGAGCAATATGGCGCCTTGGCATTCATCACGGGAACCATTATGACCTCATTTTTAGCCCTGGTATTTTGTATTCCGTTTTCTTTACCTGTGGCTTTATTCACCGGCGAATATTTCCGGGGTACCCGGGCAGCCACGATCATCGGTTCGGTCATCGACCTGCTGGCCGGTATCCCTTCGATTGTATACGGTTTGTGGGGATTTTATACCCTCCGACCCTTCATGGTCGATTTACAGCTGTCGGAACAGGGGTTCGGCATATTCACCGCAGCGGCCGTATTAGCCGTCATGATCATCCCTTATGCCTCTTCACTGAGTGCCGAGTTTATCTCTATGGTTCCCAAAGAATTGAAAGAAGGGGCCTACAGCCTGGGAGGTACACGTCTGGATGTGATCCGGCGGGTGATTTTCCCGGTCGCAGGTTCCGGAATATTCGCCAGTTATATCCTGGCCTTAGGAAGAGCATTGGGAGAGACGATGGCAGTCACGATGCTGATCGGCAATACCAATATCCTGCCTACGTCTTTCACTTCTACCGGCAACACGATGGCCAGTGTCATCGCCAACCAGTTCGGAGAAGCCGACGGCCTGAAACTCAGTTCCCTGATCGCTATCGGTCTATTGCTATTCCTCATCACCGCTATCATCAATTTCATCGGTAAGATGATCATGAAAAAATTAAGCTGACATGATACAACGCCCTATTACATCTTATCATTCAGGCTGGCGCAAAGCCAAGGACAGGATATTTTTCTGGCTGGTTTGCCTGTTCTCTGCTTTAACGGCCGTCCCATTAGTAGTCATCATCTGGGAAGTGGTCCGGAAAGGATACAAACAGATCAACCTGAATTTCTTCACCGAGACAGCCCCCAGTACCCTGGATGCCATGTTAGCGAAAATCAACGGAGAAATCATTCCCGGAGGAATCGCCAATGGAATCACAGGCACATTACTTATGGTGGTACTGGCCTCCGTTATCGCTATCCCGACCGGTATTATGGGTGGAATTTACTTATCGGAAAAACCCAAAACCTTATTTTCTCATGTGATCCGTTTTCTGACCGACCTCCTGCAAGGCACGCCGTCGATCGTCATCGGTATCATCGCTTATGCCTGGGTTGTCGTTCCTTTGAGTAGTTATTCCGCTTTGGCAGGTAGTGTCGCTCTGGCTATTATGATGTTACCCTTAATCATACGCTCGACAGAAGAGACCCTGAAACTTCTCCCGACAAGCCTCAAAGAAGCCGGTCTTGCGCTAGGAGCCTCCTATACGAGTGTTATCCTGAAAGTCCTGGTTCCCTCAGCTTTCGGCGGACTGTTCACCGGTACTTTACTAGCCGTGTCGAGAGTGATGGGCGAAACAGCCCCCCTGATGCTAACCGCCCTCGGTAGTACAGCGATCAACTGGGATATTCTGGATCCGACCAGTGCAGTCCCCTTGCTCATCTGGGAATTTTATAACGACCCGAACCTGGCCGATATGATCTGGAGTTGTTCTTTATTTCTATTACTATTGATTCTGGTGATGAACATCATCGCTAAAAATGTCGCCCGGAAATGGAAAATTTAATTTATAACAGTCCTACTACATCATGCAAATAGATCATCCGATATTACAATTTAAAAATGTCAGTATTTCCTATACTCCCGGGAAAAATGCCGTCAATCATGTCAATGCCGATATTAAAAAGAATCGGATCACAGCCATTATGGGGCCCTCGGGATGTGGCAAAAGTACCTTATTGCGTGCCATCAACCGCATGCACGAATTATATCCGGACATCAGGATCAGCGGAGAAATTCTGATGGACAACCGCAACATTTTAAAGATGAACCCCATGGAGGTCAGGCGTATGGCGGGCATGGTATTTCAGCGCCCTAATCCTTTTCCCACTATGAGTATTTTCGATAATGTGATCGCCGGTTACAAACTCAATGGCATCCGCCTGAAAAAAAAAGAAAAAGAAGAAATTGTAGAGACTTGTCTGACCAACGTCGGGCTGTGGAATGAAGTGAAAGACGCTCTGTTCAAGAAAGGCACTTTCTTATCAGGAGGTCAGCAACAGCGGCTATGCATTGCACGGGCCCTGGCCTTAAAACCGGAAGTATTACTGATGGACGAGCCGACCTCCGCCCTCGATCCTATCGCCACCAACCGGATCGAAGAATTGTTACTCGAGCTGAAAAAAGAATTTACCATTATCATCGTCACCCACAACATGTCGCAAGCTGCCCGTATTTCAGACTATTCGATGTTTATGTATCTCGGCGAACTGATCGAATACGACAAAACCCGGATTATGTTTACCAATCCCCGGGATAAACGGACCGAAGAATATCTGACCGGACAATTCGGATAAACCGATGTAAAAAACAAAAAAAATAATTCCTATTATGCCAACTTTAAAAGAAAAAGTATTCAGCCGGATAACCGAAGATTTTCAGGTATTAGCAAAGATTGTCATCCGCCAGCTGAATCTGACCAAGCAATTAATGGACGACAACCACAAAGAGGAGATATATACAGAGATCAACAATAACGAACGGATCATCGACAGTATAGAGGTCAAAATCCGCAACGAAGTGATCAATATGATCGTGCTTTACAGTCCGCGGGCCACGAATCTGAGGATGATCATCTCTTACTACGATATGACCGCTTATCTCGAACGGATCGGAGATCTGATTCTGAATGTTTCCCATTTCATGAAAAAAATAGCAGTCGACGACTGTCTGTTCACAACCTATAAAAAGGATTTACTAAAGATGCTCTCACTCACTGAAAGTATGACACAAAATGCTATATTTGCTTTTACATGTGAGGATATCCAGTTAGCGAAAGAAACGATCGAGACGGATGACCAGGTCGACGAACTGCATCATTTTATCGGCCAGCATCTCCCGACACAATGTTTCGATAAGATATTATCGCAACAAGAAGTAACGGATGCCCTATGCATCAACAGCATGGCCTATAACATCGAGCGGATCGGAGATAATGCGACCAATATTGCAGAAGCCGCTATTTACCTGATCGAAGGAAAGAATATCAAACATTGGCCGAAACCGGACGAAGACCTGCTACTGGCAGGAAGTGAAGGTTAAAAAATGAGAAAAGAATAATAAACGATTTTGAATGACAAAATATATGGAACGGAATAAAATATTAGTAGTCGACGATGAAGAAGATTTATGTGAAATCCTTCAATTCAATCTGGAAAGTGAAGGTTTTGCAGTAGACATCGCAAATTCAGCCGAAGAAGCCTTAAAACTGCTGACCGATGAACATGAACTAATTCTACTGGATGTCATGATGGAAGGTATGTCCGGATTCAAAATGGCCGAAAAAGTCCGCAAAGAAATGCATATGAATACCCCGATCATCTTCCTGACCGCTAAGGATACCGAAAACGATATGTTGACCGGATTCAGTATCGGCGGAGACGATTATATCGCCAAACCCTTCTCGATCAAAGAAGTTGCCGCCCGGGTAAAAGCAGTATTGAAAAGGGCCGGTAATATCGCACTACCGGAAAAAAAGAAAACGATCGAAATCGGAGAACTCACTCTGGACTTCAACAGCAAGACCGTATACCTCAATGAGCAGCAGATCCTTCTAACCAAAAAAGAATTCGAAATACTCAGTATGATGGCCAAAGCTCCCAACCGGGTCTTTTCACGGGAAGATATTCTGGGCAAAGCCTGGCAAGAAGACGGCTATGTATTGGAGAGAACGGTAGACGTCCACATCACCCGGCTCAGAAAAAAACTCGGAGCTTTCGGTAAACATATCGCCAACCGTTCGGGGTACGGTTACTGCCTGGAATGCTGAAAAGGCTAAAGGCTTTAAGCTAAAAGCCTTCAACTCCTGGTCCACAATTTTCAGCTTTCAGCCTTTAGCTTATAGCTTTTTTTTTAGCTTTTTACTTTTAACCTTTTACTTTTTACTTTTTTATGCACTTTACTTATAAAAAGAAGATTTTCCTGTATTTTCTGATTGTATTTACCATATTTACAATCATCATCGTTGCAGTTCAACAGAACAGGGAGAAAATGTATAAGTCAGAGAATTTCAAAGCCAGTCTCAATGCTTATGCAGAAATCATCGCCAACTATGTCGATAGTCACCGTCTGATCGCAGATAAACGGCTGGATTCGTTAAATAATTTGCTTCCCTTACTCCCCCGAGGATTACGGGTAAGCATTATCGACCGCCAGGGGAAAGTGCTTTACGACAACGATATCGACGAGGAAGAAACGGTAGAAAATCACTTGTCCCGACCGGAAATAGCACAAGCATTAACCCAAAGCAACGGTACGAATATTCGTAAATCGGAGACTACCGGTATCGATTATTATTACGATGCCCGCCTTTTCAACAACTATTTCGTACGGGTAGCTCTACCTTATACCGATCAGGTACAGAATATCCTGAAAGCTGACGAAATCTTCACTTATTTCATTCTGCTCTTATTTTTTACTACCCTGATTTCTTTGTTATATCTGGCAGATCGTTTCGGGAAAGCCGTATCCGGCCTGAACGAATTTATCATCACGGCCGAACACAGCCAACCGGATTACGACAAAATCGATTTCCCCGATACCGAACTGGGAGAAATCGGTCATAAGATCGTCGACAACTACAAGATGCTGAAAAAGAGCAAAGATCAGCTCAATCAGGAAAGGGAAAAACTGTTACGCCACTTTCACCATTCCGATGAAGGTATTTGTATTTTCTCGGCAGATCACAAAAAGATATATGCCAACACCCATTTCATCCAATATGTAAACACTATTTTAGACGAACCTACCTTTGATGTAGATCATATTTTCCAGGCACCTGAATTCAAAGAAGCCGAATTTTTCCTGCAAAAGAACACACCGGTCAATCCTCAGGCCAAATCGATTCCGATCTGGCAAGGAAAAATTGCCAAAAACGGGAAACATTTCGCTGTGAGATTACTTATTTTCTACGACAACAGTTACGAAATCACGTTGAACAACGTCACCTCGGCAGAAAAAAACAGGCTGCTGAAACAAGAGATGACCAATAATATCGCACACGAATTAAAAACTCCGGTCAGCAGTATCCGCGGTTACATCGAAACTATTCTCGAACAGGAACACCTGGAACCTGTCAAGCAGAAATTTTTCCTGGAGAGGGCTTATATTCAAATTCTTCGCTTATCCGAATTAATTCGCGACGTGGCTTTGATCACCAAAACCGAAGAAGCCTCCGACCTATTCGAGAAAGAAACGATCAATATCCGAACGACCATCGACGAAGTGACCACCGACCTGGAAGTATCCTTACAACACAATCACATCGTCGTTCACAATCATATCGGCCCGAAAGTTGAAATCGAAGGTAACCATACCCTACTTTATTCCATTTTCAGGAACCTGATCGACAATGCGATCAACTATGCCGGAGAAAATATCACGATCGGTATCGACAATTATATGGAAGACAGCGAATTTTACTATTTTTCATTCTACGATACCGGCCGGGGAATCGAAGAAGAACACCTGGAACGTATTTTCGACCGTTTCTACCGGGTGAATCAAGGCAGAAGCCGGAAAACGGGCGGATCGGGTCTGGGCCTCTCCATCGTAAAAAATGCCGTATTGTTTCACAAAGGCCAAATCACGGCTAAGAACCGGAAAGACGGTGGATTAGAGTTCATTTTTTCTTTGAGAAAAAAATTATTTTAACTTTCAGGCCACGCAACCTTTTTAGTTAGTTTTCATCTTTATAACAGAAAACAACTAAAAATAAAAACATGAAAAATAAACATTTCAATCTAACTTCAGGGATCGTTCTTATCCTGATCCCCCTTGTTTTTTCCTTCACCGGTTGCAAGGATGATTATGAAACCTATTATGAAGGTTATGGCCTGGTCAGTAAATCAGGCGACGAAAAGTTTACCGTCAAGCTAGACGATGGTTATCTGCTCTATCCCCGGGAATATTACTTCAATCCTGAAAAACTGAACGACAGTACCCGTCTACGGATACGATTCAACATTCTGGAAGAACAGGATACGAATTTATATGCCCGGATTGTCTATGCCGACACAATTCTGACCAAATCCATTCTTCCGTACGACGAAACGATTTTGGACAGTGTCGGAAACGCTCCGGTAAAGATCGTCAATTCCTGGTTCGCTCATGGATTCCTGAACTTTGAGTTTATGTTTGCTGCCCATCTGAATCCCAGTACAGGCAAAACACATATGGTAAATTTATTACAATGCCCCACCGAAGACGACCGCCTCATCTTCGAATTCCGGCACAATGATTTCGGAGATTCCCGGGATAAACTCTATTTCGGTACAGTTTCTTTCCCCATACAGAAGCTCACCGAAGGCTATGAAAAACCGATAAAAATGATCGTCAAATATAACGATTCGGCCAATACAACGCGCAGCATCGAACTGACTTACAAGTAATCGGAAAATCTCCAAAGATCGGTCATTGAACTTTGGGGATTTTCTTTTATCTATCAAAGTCTGAAAATCAGATTGACAATATTAGCCTCTTCTAAAAATTCATCTGAGTAGAAATACTGCTTGTCGAGAAAAAGCCAGGAGGTTTACCCTACGATAAAAGCAGGCAAAGAATCAAACGATCCTACCACAAAATAAAAATAAGACGATTTGTAACCTGACACACAGAATTATAGTATCTTTCAAAAAAAAATCTCATTTATTATTCGCATTTTTAGAGTCAAAAATTTTGCAGTTAACAGAAAAAAGCATACATTTGTACCCGCAAAAAGAGAGAGTTCTTTTACAATTAAGGGCAGTTACCAGAGTGGCCAAATGGGGCTGACTGTAACTCAGCTGGCGTAGC
>ERZ827452.2302-NODE-2302-length-14862-cov-3.782468_pt1 | contig 14862 bp, 11 predicted proteins | sample MGYA00519866_ERZ827452 | MGnify/ENA primary metagenome ERZ827452 (study PRJEB31778, sample SAMEA3449307) | human gut metagenome | biome: human gut; feature: human-associated habitat; material: faeces | place: United Kingdom | collected 2010/2012 ... | reverse complement strand
TGGAAATACACGTCCCAGTAGTCCCCGGGCTTCACCCAGATCCGCAGGCTGTAGCGGATGGCACTGTCGTCATAGCTGACAATCACCGCGGAAGGCGCCGGATTCAGCAGTGCGTTGTCCACGGTGCCCGCCAGCACCAGAGCGTCCAGCACCTTCTGGGTGGGCGCGTCGTAGGAAGCCGTCACCGTCAGCTCCACTCGGCGGCTGTCCGCGCTGGAATAGTTCACGACCTGAGCGGCGGCTACCGCGCTGTTGGGAATGGAAATAATCCGGTTATCCGGCGTTGCCAGCACGGTGTAAGTCATGCTGATTTCCTTCACCGTGCCTCCCTGACCGGCGATTTCCACATAGTCGCCGCTGTGGAAGGGGTGGGTGTACAGAATCACAAAGCCGCCGATGAGGTTGGACACCATGTTCTGAAGGGCCAGAGAAAGCGCCAAGGTCAGGACGCTGGCCAGCGCCACAATGCTGGACACATCGATGCCCATCTGGGAGGCGGCAATGAGGAACAGAAGGACATACATGGCGGCTCTCGCCAGAGAGAGAATCAGACTGTGGGCCGCCTTTTCCAGATGGGATTTTTCCAGAGCCGCGGTAATGAGCCGCATGATAACCCGGATGACCAGCACCCCGATTACAAGAATCAGCACCGTGCCTATAAGCTTTTTGAAAAACAGGCTTCCGGACAGGGAAGTAAGCAGCGTATCCAACATAGAATTCCTCCTTTTGGGTTTATTATAGCGTCCTTTTTGAGAAAAAGCAATATTGGTGAAAAAGGTCATTGCGAACCGTCGGCAAGGCCACCGCCGATGCGTGCGCCAAAATAGAAGATGTCATTGCGAACCAGTGACCGACGTCACTGGTGTGGCAATCCGTCCCAAGCCTTCCCCTCCGAGGTGGTGCTCCGCGCAGCGAATCAAAATCTAACAATTGCCAATGGCAATTGCACAATAATGTATAGGTGGCTCGCGCGTCTCCCGCAAGTGCGAGACGGATGAGGGCCTTGCCTCTCTTTGGGTGAACCAAAAGGGTACGGATTGCCACACCAGTCTGCGGACTGGTTCGCAATGACATGTGTTATATGTTAGATACCCGGGAAAATCAGCGTGACCTTGAACAGGTCTCCATCCACCAGCAATTGAAGCTCGCCCTTTTGCAGCTCCATCAGGCTCTTGGCGATGTTCAGTCCCAGGCCGCTGCCCTCGGTGTTCCGGGAGTCGTCTCCCTGGACGAACCGCTCCATCAGCTCCTCGGAGTCTACGTTCAGCTCCTCCCGGGAAATGTTTTTCACGGACAGAACCACCTTGCCCTCCAGACGGCTCAGGTCGATATACAGCCTGGTTCCGGGCAGGGCATACTTCACCGCGTTGCCCAATAGGTTACTCAGCACCCGCCAGACCAGCTTGCCGTCGGCCATCATGGGCACAAAGGGCTCCTCATGGCGGAACACGGGAATCAGGTTCGCTCTGTCCAGTTTGTCGGCAAACTCGCCCAGCGCCTGGTTCACGGATTCCACCGCGTCCACCTGGGTGATAAATACGCTCATGTTGCCGGTGCTGGCCTTGCTCATATCCATCAGATCGTCAATGAGCTTCTTCAGCCGGTGGGACTGGCGATCCAGCACCTCCAGATATTCCTTCCGCTCTTCCTCGGTCTGGGCCTTTTCCAGCAGATCCACATAGTTGATGATGGAGGTCAGCGGGGTCTTGATGTCGTGGGAAACGTTGGTAATCAGCTCGGTCTTCATCCGCTCGGACTTGAACTGCCGCTGAGCCGCCGTCACCGTGGCGTCCGCCAGACTGTTCAGGCTCTGGGCAAACTGGCAGAACACGCCCACCATATGCTTCTCGTCCACCTTGATATTCAGGTCGCCCTTGCTCATCCGGGCCGCGCTGTCCATAAGCTTTCCGAAGCAGTAGGCGCCGTAGCAGATCACCGCCGCCCACAGAGCCAGGCTCCAGACAGAGGCATGGCTTACCACGAAGAGAACCACGCAGGCGCCCCCCGCCAGCAGCCACTGCCAGACCAGAGGCAGATAGGAAATCATCCGGTTCACCCGTTTTTCCAGCCAGGTGCCCCCTCTGCCCAAACTGCCCCAGAGCTTTTTACCAAGGCGCACCAGCCAGGGCCAGGTTCGGGTGCTGAGGATATTTTCCAGCCATTTTCCCAGCCGCACGCACAGATTCAGGCACCGGCCGCAGAGGCTGTTGCGCCAGAGGAAGCCATCCGGGGTTTTCAGCTGAGCCGCCGCCGCGTAGCAGAAGCCTACAAAGGCCACACTGCCCAGGTACATCAGCAGCACGCCCAGGCCAATGCCGGTGGTCAGATCGCTTCGTATCAGATACATGCTGACCGCCGCGCCGCCGGCGATACAGCCGGCAGTCAGGCCTCCCGCAATCACCAGATACAGATCCAGGGGCAGTCGGTTCAGCCCCCCGGCACGAACCTCAGGGATACCGGGCTTCCGTCCGGCTACGCTGCAAAGATACGCCGCCGTGGCCGCGAACAGGAGCAGGCTCACACAGACGATGGGCAGCAGCATTCCCCGGATGTTGCGCAGAATCCGCAGGGCATTCCAGACCGCGCCGCTTCCGTTGCCGGCGGGGTCAACGTACAGCCGCACGGTCAGCTCGGGCATGGTGACGTAGACGTACTTTGCCGTCACTTCCTCTCCGGTGGTGCTGTCGTAGTAGGAAATCCGGTTGATCTGATAGCTGCTCAGAGGCTTGTCGTCGATCATCACCGGCTCGGTCACTTCGGTATCCGGCAGGGTCGACCCCTGAGCCGCCACAGCGGGGGCAGTGGTGGCCGGAACGGTGGTAGCCGGAACGGTCGCTTCCGTTGTCCCGGAAACGGTGGTTTCCGCCGCCGTAGTCTGGGACGCGGTGGTTTCGGCAGGTGCCTCGGAGGCACTGGAGGCGGTGGTTTCCGCCACGGTTTCGGTGGAAGCCGTGGTCTCGCCGGTTGCTTCCGTGGCCGCCGTGGTCTCGGCCACGGTAGTCTCAGGGACGGTTTCGGCCACGGTGGTTTCCACTACCACCTCCGGCTCCGGGTCATTGCTCCGGAATACCAGGTAGCCGCTTTCGTCGTAGGTCAGGGTACCCACCGCATCCACGTCGGCACAGGAAGCCTCGTAAACCATTTCCCCGTCTGTGCCCAGGCACTGAATGTAATTGGGGCGATTGGAAATGATCTCCCAATCCGGCTCAAACCCCCGGAAGAGAACCCGACCCATTTCATCGTGAATCATCAGGCCGATTTTATCCTCTGCGCCGCCGTAGGTAATCTCGGAGCCGTCCGGATAGCCCACGGTCATCCGGGTCACATAGCTGCCCATGGGCTGGACGGCGTCATAGAGGTATTCCTCCCCTTCCTCCACCGTCCGGGGCATCGTCTCCTCCAGCTCCGTCTGTCCCGCAAGGCCTACGAAGTACATATACTTGCCCGTCTCCGGGTAGCTATAGCAAACGCTGCTGGGGTTTGCCTTGGCATTTTCCAGGTTGTAGCTGCTGACCACCCGACCCTCGGCGTCCAGAATCTCATAGCCGTGATCCGGATAGAGCCGATAGAACCAGTCCGGGGAGCCATACATTTCGTCAGCCTGCGCCCGGAGCATCTCGGAAGGGCAGCCGCCCAGAATCTTCCCGGCATATTCCAGAGCCACCTGAGCGGCGTAATGTTCCGCATAGTCATTCGTCCTCTGAGCCAGACATTCGTCCACGGTTTTGTTGTAGAGATCCCCTTCGGACAGGCAGATAATTCCCGCCAGTCCGCCGCAGGCACTCAGCAGGCACAGGGCGCACAACCCGATGGCAATAAACTTGAACACTCCATGACTTTTCATCGGACCGTTGCCTCCATTTTATAACCCTGACCCCATACCACCTTCAGGTATCGGGGCTCGGAAGGGTTGATTTCGATTTTTTCCCGCAGATGCCGGATGTGCACCGCCACCGCGCCTTCGCTGCCCAGAGCCGTCTCCTGCCAGACGGATTCGTAGAGCACCTTGGTGGAAAAGACCTTCCCAGGATTTGCCATCAGAAGATGCAAAATGGCGTACTCGGTAGGGGTCAGCGCCACCTCTTCCCCGTCCACGCTGACGGTTTTCGTCCGGTCGTCCAGGGTCACGCCGCCTACGGTCAGGTTGCCCTCCACCGTCTCCGGCTTGCTGCCCAGCCGGTCATACCGGCGCAGCTGGGAGCGCACCCGGGCCAGCACCTCCACCGGCACGAAAGGCTTGGTGATATAGTCGTCGGCTCCCACGTTCAGCCCCAGCACCTTGTCCTCGGTTTCGGACTTGGCGGTGAGCAGAATGATGGGTGCGTTGGAAAATTCCCGGATTTTGGAGGTGGCCGTAATGCCGTCCATGACCGGCATCATCACATCCAGCAGAATCAGGTGAATGTCGTGCCGTTTCACCACTTCCAGTGCTTCCTTGCCGGTATAGGCCTCATAAAGATGGTAGCCCTCCGGCGCAAGATAAATTTTCAGCGCGTTTACAATATCCGGCTGATCGTCACAAATCAGGACGTTGTACATGTCTTTCGCCCCTTCTTCCTCTTTTTGCGCTTATTATATCATCCTTTTCCTTAATTAGAAAGGGGGTGGATTCTTAAAAAGTTATTAAATCGTCAAAAGTGTGGTTTTGCGAGCGCTCTCGCGTCACGCAGGTCACTGGTTCGCCCCTTCCAGGGATTCCCTCCGACTGCAATCCGTTCTTAAAAGCCTTCCCTTGGGGGTGGTGCTCCGCACAGCGAATCAAAATTTAACAATTGCCAGTGGCAATTGCTCCATAGTATAGGTGGCTCGCGCGTCCGCCGCAAGCGCGAGACGGATGAGGGCTACTTGCCTCTCCCTATGGGAGAGGTGCCCCCGGAAGGGGGCGGAGAGGGCGAATTTACCCTCTCAGTCACTTCGTGACAGCTCCCCCAGAGGGGGAGCCAAGGGGGGGACGAGGGGTACGGATTGCCACACCAGTGACATCGGTCACTGGTTCGCAATGACATGCAGAGTACGGGGCTGCCCAAAAATTTGACAGCGACCTCATCCGCCCGACCGGCACCTTCCCCTCCCAGGGGAAGGCTTACGCTTACAAAAACGCCCTCCGGCGAAAAGCCGGAGGGCGCATGGGGTATGAAATTCAGGGTTTTCCCACAGGAATGTCGGTTTTCTCCCGGATGGCCTGGAGCAGAGCGTCCAGATTCTCCTCGTGGGTGAAGCGGTAGGCCTTCTGCTTGCCGTCCCAGCAAACCACCAGGTAGCACAGGGTTCCGTAAATCTTCCCGTTCTCGAAGAAGCCCTTGGTCACTCCCAGGCGTTTGAACACCCGGGTGATGGCGCTCAGGGGGATATAGCCCATGCGGCTCAGGCCGTACATTCCCACATACAGCGCCGCATCGCCCAGTCCGAAATCCTCATAGTGGATGCAGAACATTTTATCCGGCCGGAGAACCTCCGGGGGCAGCTTTTTTTCGGACAGTGCTTTGGACGGTATGTACATAGGGAAAATTCCTTTCAAATCAAGTTACTGAGCAGCCTTGGCGCCCTTCTTGGCAGTGGCGATGAAGGCGATCAGCATCACAGCGGCGATGCCCACGCCCAGGTAAGTGGCAATGCCGGCCAGGAAGGAAATACCGCCCAGGTACAGCTTGCTGCCAAAGACGAAGGACAGGGTCACAGCGCTCATGAAGGTTGCGGGCAGAGCGGCGACGTAAGCGTTCTTGCCCTCGTGACGCAGATACATGGCAGCGGTCCACAGAACGATGGCGGCCAGAATCTGGTTGGTGGAAGCGAAGTAGTTCCAGATGGAGGTGTAGTCCAGCTGAGAAACCAGAACGCCCAGAGCCAGCAGGGGGATGGTCAGAATCAGGCGGTTCTTGTAGCTCTTCTGGTCCATCTTCAGGGCGTCAGCAATGGTCAGACGGGCAGACCGGAAAGCGGTGTCGCCGGAGGAGATGGGGCAGGCGATAACACCCAGCATAGCCAGGATGGCGCCGAAGCCGCCCATGGTGGTGAAGCAGATGTTGTACACGCAGCCGGACTGGCCGACAGCCATAGCTTCCTTCAGGCCGGACATAACGCCGCCCTCGATGGGGAACAGAGCGCAGGAGGCAGCGGCCCAAACCAGGGCGATGATGCCTTCGCAGACCATGGCGCCGTAGAAGACCATGTGAGACATTTTCTCACTCTTGCAGCAGCGAGCCATGATGGGGGACTGAGTGGAATGGAAGCCGGAGCAGGCGCCGCAGGCCACGGAAATGAACATGGCGGGGAAGATGGAGGTTCCGGCGGGGTGCATATTGCGCAGGGGGAAGATTTCGGGAATCTCATAGCCCCGGGCGATGGTGCCCACGCCCACGCCGATGGCCATGATGATCAGGCAGATGCCGAACACGGGGTACAGCTTGCCGATGATCTTGTCAACGGACATAAAGGTGGCGATGAAGAAGTAAGCGAACACGATGACCAGCCAGAAATACTTGTTGGTCAGGATGCTGGTGCCGCCGCCCTGACCGCACAGGTAGGCCAGCAGGCCGGCAGGGCCAACAGCGAAGACAACGCCCACCATGAACAGCAGCACGGTGGAGAACACACGCATAACCTGCTTCATGGTGTTGCCCATGTACATACCGGTCAGCTCGGGGACGCTCAGGCCGTTATGCCGCATGGACATAAAGCCGGAAGCGAAGTCGTGAACACCACCGGCGAAAATGGTACCGAAGGTGATCCACAGGAACACGCTGGGACCCCACATCGCGCCGCCCACAGCACCCCAGATGGGGCCCAGGCCGGCAATGTTCAGCAGCTGAATCAGGAAAATCCGCCAGGTAGGCATGACGACGTAGTCAACGCCGTCCTCCATGGTAACAGCGGGGGTCTCACGGTCGTCAGGACCGAAGGTCTTGGATACGAATCCGCCATAGATAAAGTATCCGCCGATGAGAAGTGCCAGGCATACGAAGAAACTAATCATATATTACCCTCCTTACAGTTTGGCGTTCCGCGGACACGAAACGCGTTTCCAAACGCAGAGCGGGAATGTTGGCGCATTCCGGCTCGTCCTCTGTATTATATTGCCTTTCTAGTGAAATGTCAACAAAAAATTCACATTTTTTATTGTCCAAGTTGGGCAACCGTAGCAGTTTGAATCCTTCCTGTTTCAAAGAGAAGCAACGGCCGGGGTCGGACTTTCCGGGAGCGAAAGTGGCTGGAATCCCGAAAAGCCCAATTCGGGTATCTGCCAAAAATCCGAAAACCGCCGCTGTCCCCTGCCGGACGACCCGGATATTGAAGGAACGGGGTGCCTTTCCCTGCAAATCCGGGTCGGTGTTTTTGTCGGCGGCGGCCTCGCCGACGCACCGGAGTCAGGGGAAGCCCCCGGAGAAAACAGGCGCTTTTCTTCAAGGGCTTCGCTTCCCCTTTCGGAGCACGGTCTGTCCTCTTCGGCACCGCCCGCCAAAATGAATTTGCCCGCATAAAAAAATTGTCGAAAAAGGTAAACGCGCTGGTGCGGGAGCCTTAGCCCTCATCCGTCACGGCTGCGCCGTGCCACCTTCCCCGGAGGGGAAGGCTTTGGAGAACGGATTGTGATCGGAGGGGGACACACCAGTGTGAGCACCGGCTCGCAATAACATGCTTTGTTTTAGCCATTCCGGCACAGGAAAACCGCGTCCCGAAAAATCGGGACGCGGCGGAAATATGCGCGATACAGGCAATCAGCCCTTGACGGAACCGGCGGTAACGCCCTTGATGATGAACTTGCTCAGGCAGATGTACACCACGACCACGGGCAGAATGGCAAGCAGAATGAACATGTACACCTTGCCCATGTCGAACTTGGAGTAGTCGGCGCTGCGCAGCTGGGCGATCATCAGAGGCACGGTCTTCATCTCGGCCTTGTCCAGGAGCAGAGCCGGCATGAAGTAGTTGTTCCAGGACTGGACGAAGTTGAAAATCAGCTGTACCGCCAGAGCGGGCTTCAGCATAGGCAGGATGATGGTATTGAAGGTGCGGAACTCCCCGGAGCCGTCCACCCGGGCGGCGTCAATGATCTCCATGGGCAGCACGGACTCCATGTACTGCTTCATGTAGAAGAACACAACGGGAGCCGCCACGCCGGGCAGAATCAGAGGAATGTAGTTGTTGGTCCAGCCCAGCTTCACGCACATCTGGTAGAAGCCGGTGGCCGCCACCTGATTGGGGATAACCATGACGGCCATGATGAAGGTGAAGGCCACGCCCTTGAGCTTGAAATCATAGGCGTGAATGCCGTAGGCCGTCAGAGCGGAGAAGTAGGTAGCCAGAACGGAGGTAGCGGCAGCGATGATGAAGCTGTTGAGCATACCTCTGGGGATGTTGATGGAAGCATCCGTCCAGGCGTTTTTCAGGTTGGTGATAAAGTAGTTGCTGGGCAGCAGCCGGAAGCCGCCCTGGAGGTCGCCGTTGGAGCGGCTGGCGTTGACGAACAGCATCCAGAAAGAGAACAGACACAGCACGGACAGGAACACCAGGATCACATACACCACGAAGCGGCTGAGCATCAGCTGGCGTTTTGCCTTCAGGCTGTCATAAGCATTTGCATTCATGGAATTCCCTCCTTAATCCTTTTTGGTCAGAGACTTGAACACCAGCAGGCTGAGAAGTCCGGTAATGAGGAAGATAATCACGGAGATGGCGCCGGACATGCCGTAGTTCTTGCTGGTCTTCAGATAGCTGTTCAGGAACATAATCAGGGTCATGGAGCTGCGGTTGGGGTTGCCCGCGCCGTTGGTCAGAACCTGAGGCACGTCGAACATCTGCAGGCCGCCGATGAGGGCCGTGATGACGGTGTAGACCAGGATGGGGGTCAGCAGAGGCAGGGTGACCTTGAAGAAGGTCTGGACGGAGTTGGCGCCGTCGATGTTGGCGGCCTCGAACATATTCTGGTCGATGCCCATGATGCCGGCCATCAGCAAAATGGTGGTGTTGCCGAACCAGAGCAGGAAGTTCATCAGGCAGATCAGGGTTCGAACCGTAATCTTCATGGTGAAGAAGTCAATGGGCTGACTTGCCATTCCGCTCTGCATCAGCAGCTGGTTCACAGGACCCACGTTGGAGAACAGGGTGTAGAACAGCATGGAGAAAGCGGAAGCCATGATCAGGTTGGGCATGTAGATCACGGTTTTGAAGAACTGCTGGCCCCGGATGTTCAGCCGGTAGCTGGTGAAGAAGATTGCCAGCAGCAGTGCGATCAGAATCTGAGGGATTGCGCCGCCCACCCAGAGAACCACCGTATTTCCGGCGTACTTCAGGATGTCGATGGTTCCGGTATCATCCGGGGTGAAGAGCTTGACGTAGTTGGCAAGACCCACGAAGTTGGGGCCCACCTGCTTCAGACCGGAGCGGTAGTTTTCAAAGAAGCTGTTATAGATGGTCAGTGCCAGGGGATACAGATTGAATACGGCATAGATAATGAAGAACGGCGCGATAAACAGATAGCCCCATTTGGCGTAGCTGATACCCTTACGCTTTCCGGCGGCATTGTCAGGCAGACGACTCATTGTTTCTCCTCCTTGCTTTCTTTGGCTTCGATTCAAATCAGGCGTTTCCCTGCTTTGAAGCCAGGTCAAAGAACGTGCTTGTTTTATATCGAAAGGCCGAAGGATACGTTGTCATTCCGAACCAGTCCGCTTAAGTGGTGTGGGAATCCCCCGGTTGAACGTAAAAACTACTGGTTTAGGATTGAAAATATTTGAATATCAGGGGGATTGCCACGCCAGTGTGAGCACTGGCTCGCAATGACATGCGTGATACGTTGGCTCTCTGAATATCCAGGGAATTCCCGGAAAGGGTTGCTTCCTTATATTAAAGAATGGGGCAAGGCTCTCGCCTTGCCCCACAGGTCTTATTCAGGATTTACAAGTCATCAGGGAGTAACGATTTCGGGGTACTTCTCGTTGATGTACTTGTAGTAGTTGGCCATAGCCTGATCCTCGGTGACCTCGCCGTCGCAGTACTCTCTCCAGTAGCCCTGCAGGCCCTCGGTGAGCAGCTGATCGTAGATGGTCTTGTTCTCGAACTTGATGTTCTTAGCCAGCTCAACAAACACGGCGGTGTCATTCTGGCCGCCCAGGAACTCGTTGCCGCCCTCAGCAGCGCAGGCCTGGTTGACCTTCTGGTTGTTGGAGAACTGCATCTCGTTCTTGACCAGGTTGGTGCAGACTTCCTCATCGTTGATGAAGGTGTTCATGATATCAGCCAGCATAGTGGGGTTGTCGGAGCCGGTAGCGGCCAGCAGCCAGGTGCCGCCCCAGAAGTGAGCCTGAGGACCTTCGCAGATAGCCCAGTCGCCGGGGCAGCCCTTCTCAGGATCCTGCGCGTTGCCCATGGAGAAGTTGTAGTACCAAGCGGGTCCAAAGTAGCACATGGTCTTGCCGTCCTTGAACATCTGAGCGGTGCACTCATCGGACCAGATGTCGCAGGTCTGGGTGTAACCCTTGTCGGTGAAGTCCTTGGCCTGAGCCTGCCATGCCTTGATGGCGTCGTTCAGGGTCAGCTTGCCATCGGTAACCAGGGGGGTCTCGCCGTTGTTGGAGAACACACGGAAGGTAGCGGACTCGGAAGCGGTCATCAGGTAGCCCTTGGCCTTGGCGTCAGCGGCCACGGTGTTGAACTTGTCCCAGCTGTCCAGCTTGGCCTGAACCTCGGCGGGATCGTCGGTGCCCAGAACGTCCTTAGCGATGGAGCGGCGGTAAATCAGAGCGGAGGGGCAGCACTGGAAGGAAACGCCCTTGACGGTGCCGTTGGAATCAGAAGCGGCCTGCACGGTGTACTCGTAAGCGTTGGAGAAATCGGTGACGCCCAGAGCCTGGATATCCTGGGTGTAGTCGGAGTTGGTGTACTTCAGGATGTAGTCAGCCTCGGCCAGGAACATATCGACCTTGTCGTCGGCAGCAGCGTTCTCCTGGTTCAGCAGAGCCTCGTCCAGCTTGTCCTGGTAGACACCGCCGTCAGAGGGGTTGATGATCCAGTTGACAGTGACGCCATCGGGAACGGTGTAGTACTTCTCGAAGAAGCCCTTGAACTCTTCGTTCCAGGCGTAGATGTTGAAGACCTTGCCTTCCTCGGCGGCAGCCTCGGTAGCGGGATCGGCTTCGGTAGCGGGAGCGTCAGCCTTGGGGGCTTCGGTTGCGGCGGGGGCAGCGGTGTTGCCGCCGCAGGCGGCCAGGCTCAGAACCATGACGAGAGCCAGCAGCATAGCCATCAGTTTTTTCATGTTTTTTCCTCCTTGTTATTCTTCACGGGTTTTAAGGGATACGCTTGCAAATCTCACAATTTTCGTTTACGTTGTCCCTTTCCTTGCCTATATGGTAAACTTAATCGTTTTCAAAGTCAAGAATTATTTGTGTATTTCCCTACGATTTGTAGATTGTGTTCATTTTGTGAACGTCCGGTTGTGCACTTTGACAAGGAAATTCGGCTTTCAAAGGGGTTTTTTCCTGATTTTCTCTGCTTGCGCGTCGAAAAAAGCCGCCGGGCAGGGACTTAACGCCTCCGGCTTTCCGGTGAAAGCCTTTCCCCGGAACTTCCCGAAACGTAATTTTTCTGATTCCTTTTTCTGTCCGATGCCGCTTGTCCTCTCTTCTTTGCGCCCCGGTCTTGACGCAGGCAAAAGTGGAGAGCCGTCCCCGCCTGCCGCCTTCTTTTCGGAGCGAAAAGAAGGCGGCATTCCGGGAAAATGCCCCGAAATACCGCCGAACTTTTTCTTCTGTTTTCCTTCAATATCCGTCTATGGACGGCAACGGGTCAGTTTTTGTCCTTCACCGGGAAATATGTGCAATCTGCACAGTTCAAAAGTCCGTTTTTCTACATAGCTTAGCGGTATTGCATCCTTTTTTCGGCAATTTCCGCCTCAATTCGGTCAGCCGCTGCCGATGCCCCGCCGGAAGCCCGGAAGATTTCCCCAATTTTTTCTGCATTTTTTCGGTAGCTGGGATCCCTCAGAAGCCGCTCTGCGGCCCGCCGGATTTCCCCGGGGGAGGTGCCCTTCAGAAGCGCCCCGGCACCCAGTTGGGATACCCGTCTTGCCACCCCTTTCTGCTCGGAAGTCTGGGGCAGCATCAGCAGCGCAGCCCCAAAATACAGCCCTTCGCTGGCGCTGTTCATGCCGCAGTGGGTCAAAAATATGTCGGTTTTCTCCAAAACGCCGATCTGATCTACAGCAGATTGTACGAAAACGTTTTCTGTCAATTTTCCCTGTTTTATAACCTGGGCGCACGCCCCGGCAGACAGGATTACCTGGTAAGGCGTGGCCTGAAAGGCTTCGATACATGCCCGGTACAGAGCCGGCATGTCGTTATTCACCGTGCCCATGGAGATGTAAATCAGGGTCTTTTCCGTCTTTTTCACCGGGGTTTCCACCGGCCGCAGGGAAGGCCCCACAAAGGCAAAGTTCTTCGGGAAGCTTTGGGCTGCCGGCTGAAACAGCTGTGAGGTGTATACCACCGTGGGCACGGTTTCGTCACAGCCGATCAGCTCCAGCACGCTTTTCACCGGATAGCCCGCTTCCTGCAATCGGCGGATCTCTCTCGTTACCTTGCCCATGGACAGCAGCATTCCCAGCGTATCCTTCAGACTGTGGGGCATGATTTTGGCCGACTCCCGGTTAAAGGCGAAGGTGGTCATGGAGCACACATAGGGAATGCCCAGCTTTTGGGCGGCGGTTTTGGCCCAGACCGCCATGGAGTCTCCCACAATGCAGTCCGGCCTCAGCCTTTCCATTTCCCGGCAGACCGGCTCATCCAGCGCCAGGAGGGTGTCCACCAGCACCCGGGTGGACAAGGCCAGATCGGAGCCGACCCTTGCGCCTGCCTGCCGGGTCAGACCCATCGTGGGATCCAGGCTCTCGCATCCCACAAATTCCCCTCCGGCGGCGCGGATTTTCTCCCGGAACCCTTCATAAGAATAGTAGATTACCCGGTGCCCCCGGGCGGTCAGTTCCCGCACCACCCCCAGGGTGGGATGGACGTGGCCTTGGGCGGGAATGGAGAAAAATACAATGGCCGCCATTATTCTCCCTCCAACTCCGCAATCAGGTTCCGGAACAGCCGTTGGCTGTCCGCCTTGGCCGGGATTGCCAGCCCCCGCTTTTCGTCCGCCAGCACCAGCACCGTCTCCCCGGGCTGGAAGCCGAACAGGTCTCTGGCCTCCTTGGGGATGACAAATTGACCCTTTTCCCCGATTTTAACCATCCAGGCGTGTTTTCCTTCCGGAACTTCCATAATGATTTCCTCCTGTAATTCCGATTGGTATGACTAATCATACTTCCGGAATCCGGAATTGTCAACATCTTTTGCCGTCGGGCATAGGCTGTCAGGAGGTGATATTTTGGCTATCCTGCAGACGGACGTTCCCATGACCTCCGACCTTTGCCGCCGAACCATGGCGGCCCTCGCCAATCGCTACCCGGCTTTCCGGCTGGAAACGCTGACCACCACCGCCTTTGACCGGCCTGTCCAGGCCCTTCGCATCGGGCGTGGTGGGCGGCGGGTGCTCTATTCCGCCGCCCACCACGCCAACGAGTGGATCACCGCCCCGGTACTGCTGAAATTTCTGGAGGAGCTGGCGGCGGCGGACGAGACCCAGGGCACCCTCTTCGGCGTGCCCACGAAAACGATCTTGAACGCCGCCACCATTTTCGCCGTGCCCATGGTGAATCCGGACGGGGTAGATCTGGTCACCGGCGCCATCGAAGCGGGTGTTCCGGAATACGAGAAGGCTCGGAAATTTGCGGAAAACTACCCTGCCATCCCCTTCCCGGAGGGTTGGAAGGCCAATCTTCTGGGGGTCGACCTGAATCTGCAATACCCGGCAGGCTGGCTGAAGGCCCGGGACATCAAGTTCTCCCAGGGCTACACCCGGCCAGGCCCCCGGGATTTCGTAGGCCGTGCGCCTCTGAATCAGCGGGAAGCCATCGCCCTGGCCCGTTACACCCTGCGGGTTGACCCGGCTCTGGTGATCGCCCTGCACACTCAGGGGAAGGCCATTTACTGGAAATTTCAGGAAGATTTCGTGGCCGGGGCTCAGGAATTGGGCGAGGAATTCGCCCGGCTCAGCGGCTACGCCCTGGAAGACACCCCCTACAATTCCAGCTTCGCCGGTTACAAGGACTGGTTCATAAAAGTCTGGCGGCGGCCGGGCTACACCGTCGAATGCGGCTCCGGCCAGAATCCCCTGCCCCTGAGCCAATTCGAGGAAATCTACCGGGCGGTTCTGGGAATCCTGGTCACCGGCGCTACAGGTCTGCCGGGCTGAGGAAAAAATCCGAAAAAAGGGATTGCAAAATCCTATGTTTCATGGTATAATACTCAGTGTCCGTGCAAAGGATGACGCTTCAACATTGGGATGTCGCCAAGCGGTAAGGCATCAGACTTTGACTCTGACATGCGTCGGTTCGAATCCGGCCATCCCAGCCAAATACGATCCGCTAGCTCAGTCGGTAGAGCAACTGCCTTTTAAGCAGTGGGTCTGGAGTTCGAATCTCCAGCGGGTCACCAAGAAAGCAGATACCCATTTGGGTATCTGCTTTCTTGCCGTCTGGAGATTCGAAAAATTCAATGGAACAGTCCGGTGGACTGTTCCTTGGCATCGGCTCGACGATGCCAACTCCTTACCCGGTGCCTTAGCACCGGGGCAGCGAATCTCAGCGGGTCACTGCGCACCAAAGGGCTGCTGCAAACACTTGCAGCCCTCAGCGTGTCAAAAAAAGTCCGAAAGATACGTTGTCATTCCGAACCAGTCCGCAGACTGGTGTGGGAATCCCCCGGTTGAACGTAAGAACCGATGATTTAGGGACGAAAATGTTTGAAAATCAGGGGGATTGCC
>ERZ827452.2301-NODE-2301-length-14866-cov-4.800554_pt1 | contig 14866 bp, 17 predicted proteins | sample MGYA00519866_ERZ827452 | MGnify/ENA primary metagenome ERZ827452 (study PRJEB31778, sample SAMEA3449307) | human gut metagenome | biome: human gut; feature: human-associated habitat; material: faeces | place: United Kingdom | collected 2010/2012 ... | reverse complement strand
TAAGTTAGATAATAACTTAAATAACCTAGTTGATATATACATAAGCGGAAGTAAAATTAAAAGTGAGTTTGGCGTTAATATTTCAAGAGAAAATATACTTCTACCAATTGGTGTTACTAGTGCTAGAAGAAATATTATACTAAGTATTAAAAGAAGTGATTTTCTAAGTAAATTAAGTGGTTTGCTTATTCTATATATTAGTAAAAGTGCTGTATATGCAGTTATTATAACAGCGCATGTTGAAGTTTGTGTGTCTGGAATTTTAAGTAGGCTTGCTACAAAAACAAGTATTAATATGTTCACAACGGTTGTTATACCACTTGGTATTGCCTTTGATACAACGTTTATAAAAAACTTACCCTTAACCCTTAATTTATTTGGCTCTAACGCTAATATAAACGCTGGAATTCCGATTGTTAAACTGTTAATTAACGTCATTTGAATCGGAATAAAAGGATATGCATAGTTGATGAACAAAAATAATAGCGCTAGTAAAGATGCGTAAATAGTCTTAGATAAAAATAGTGTTGCAGAACGCTCTACGTTATTAATTGTTCTTCTTCCTTCTTTAACTATTTTTGGCATTGAATCAAAATTAGAATCAAGAAGTACTAATTCAGATACGTTTCTTGCGGCATCTGCTCCATCACTCATTGCAACACCACAGTCCGCTTCTTTAAGAGCTAAAACATCATTTACTCCATCGCCCGTCATTGCAACTACGTGTCCATTTTTTCTAAGTGCTGATATAAGCATCTTTTTTTGATCTGGCTTAACGCGTGCGAAAATAGTATTTTCTTCTACTAAATTATTAATGTCAGTATTTTCACTTATGTTTCTTAAATCTACGGCACCACTTACCTCTATTCCAACTGTTTTTGCAACATTTTTGACGGTAGATACGCTATCTCCTGATATTACTTTTATATTAACATCGTTTTCCTTAAAATAATTAAGAGTTATTTCTGCTTCTTTTCTCACCTTATCCCTTATTAAAATAAGAGCTAAAACATCTTTTTTTCTAGGTAATTTATCATCCTTTATTGCGCCTGTTTTAACCAATACTAAAACTCTATTTAAGGATGAAAATTTTTCTATTTCTTTTTCAATATAAATTTGCTAATCAGCGCGTTCATTGTCTCCGCCTGTGCTGAAAGCTCCTCACTTGTTGCTGATGTTTCCTCTGCATTTGCTGAGTTGGACTGTACAACATCTGATATCTGATTAATACCGGCCTCTGCCTGCTCCATAGCCTTTGCCTGCTCCTCTGCAATCTCGCTGAGTTTTTGAGAAGAATCTGCAACTTCCTTCATACCATTGATAACCTTTTCAATAGAAGTACTTACGCGCTCTGCAGCTTCATTACCCTCGTTAGATACCGCAATGGCACTCTCTATAAGCTGACGTGTGTCAACTGCAGCCTTGGCACTCTGCTCTGAAAGACTTCTGATTTGTCCCGCAACAACTGCGAATCCTTTACCTGCCTCACCTGCACGCGCTGCCTCGATAGCTGCATTAAGTGAAAGAAGGTTTGTCTGACTGGCAATATCCTCAATCTCAGAAATGATATTCTCAATCTGCTTAGATGTATCATTGATGCGTCCGATAACATCAACCATGCCCTGCATCTCTGTATGGCTGTGATCTGCTTCCTCAGCATACTCCTGTGCAATCCTGTATGTATCATTGAGCTTCTCAGATGTTTTCTCAACACCGCCTGTGATATCTGCAAATGTAGCCTGAAGCTCCTCAACGGCTGCTGACTGATCCATAGCACCTTCTGCTATTTCCTGTGCTGCCTGAGCAAGGTTGTTAGAACCTGCTGTAACAAGTGATGATATCTCATTGATATGTGACATAACATCATTCATCTGTGTCTTCATCTTACGCATTGCCATGAGAAGTCCAATAAAATCTCCGGTATATTTATCTTCCATGTCTGATGAAACTGTATAATCTCCTTCTGCCATCTTTCCAAGAAGCTTGTCAGAGTCAGATATGATAGTCTTAAGGTCTGCTGCCATGTTTTTCGCAACCCCTACCATATCAGCAATTTCATCTTGTGAATCAACTGCCGGGAATGGAGCCTCAAGATCACCCTGTGCAAATGTACGTAATCTCTGTTTTAACTCATCGAGTGGTTTAGAAATACCAACTGCAACTCCGTCCCCGATTTTCATCGAGATAAAATATGAACTGACAATGATAACAATAACAATACCAAATACGGCATATGATACTAATGATAATCTCTTGCTTAAATTATCTCCATCTGTTACCTTTGTATCCATAAGGGCAACAAGCTGCTGATATATATCATCATATGCAGGTGCAAGATCTGCTACTGCTCTCTCCTCGGCCTCCTTCTGTGTCTCAGGATCTGTAGCATTCCTACCTAACTGTCCGATTTCATCATCGAGACTCCAGTATGAGTCGAGCTTACTGTTTATATCATCATATATAGCCTGCTCCTCATCTGTCTTTATAGAGCTTTGCAGCTCTTTCCAGTATTTTTGAAATGATTCCTTTTTAGAATCATGTGTATCAGACATCTTACTTAATGTGTCAGAAGCTGTATAACCGATAAGAGCTCGTGTAGCGCTTCGTGTCTCTGAGAAGGTTACCATAACCTTTCCTATATCTCCCTGTGAAAATCCGTAAAAGGTTAGTGCGCTGGAATATCTCATTGATACAAGAATCATAAGAATACCCGCGATAACCCCCGATGCCGATGCTACAAACGTAGTCAGTTTGAATCCTTTCTTTAAACGACTTTTGATGCTAAGTGTTTTCCACTTTGACTTGTCTAATTTCATAATGTTTCCTCCCTATGAATAATATAATCTCATTAATCTTATAAAATATTTTGGTCCTGTGTCAAGATTTAGCACAAAATAAAATGAGAAGTTCTGCCAGCTAAGCTGCCGGCAGAGAACATACCCTCTCATATAGTTTTTCAAAGTTGCTAGGAGACATATAGTCGCAGTGGCTATGGATCCTAACGGTGTTATAAAAAGTTTCAATATACTCAAATACAAGCCTGTAGGCATGTTTGAAGTTAATGATATTAAATCTGTTAAGCCATTCTCTTTTGATTAAGGAGTGGAACGATTCGATGCAAGCGTTACCATAAGGATAACCGCTGTGAGAATAACTTCTCTGCATTGTTTCAGTGGCTTCACGCCACGCAGCTGACACATATTGACTGCCACGATCAGAATGAATAATAAGTGGCTGGTCAGTATTACGACAAGCTTTAGCTTTGTTGATAGTTTCAATAACTGTAGATACTTCCATAGTATCTGCAAGTGTCCAGGCAATGATTTTCCTGGCATAAAGTCCATTACGCAGTTGAGATATACAAATCCATCCTGGATCCAGATGTAAGTAATATCTGTGCACCAAACAGCATTGGGACGATTTGGATTAAACTGTTCATTGAGAACATTGTGGAGTTCTTTGCTGAAATCAGAATTTCTGGTGGTGGTAGTCCAAGGTTTCGTCCATTGGGCACGAATACCCATTTCATGCATGTATTTACCAACAGTGCGTTGGCTGATGGTTTCGCCAGATTTGCGTAGTGCTTGAGAGATTTTAGGAGCGCCGTAATTCTGCTTTGAATTATCATAGATCTTCTGGATTTCTTTCTTAACAGCATTTTTACGCTGTTTTGAAGGAGAGACCTTCCGATTCAGGAAGGAGCGATAACCAGAACGTGACACGCCTAAATGATACAGCATTCCAGAGATAGAGACGCGGCGCTTAGTAACTTTAGCAGCCTCTACCTTAGCAGAAACCTCAGTATAAATGGCTTCTGTCAGTCTTTTCCCAGAATGCTGATGGCTTTTTTTAACACATCAAGAGCATCCTGAGCGTCGCGGAGTTCGCGTCTTAAGCGAGCAATTTCACGTTCTTCTTCAGAAGCGTAGTTTCCGGAACCGATAACGGGAATATCACCGTCATTGTCTCTGAACTGAGCTTCCCAACGCGCGAGAGTGCTGACACCGATACCGAGGTTTTTGGCACATTCAACCTGAGTGAGATCAGGGTGTTCCTTGCGATAGTTGACAGCATCCAACTTGAACTGCTTGGTGTGATGAGATTTTTGTCTTGACATAATGAGATCCTCCTCTTGGTGATTATACAATACTTTCGGGGATTTCTCATTTTGTTTTGTACTATTTAGATGCTAACACTATTTTTAATGATATCTGCAATGCATTAAGAGAATATTCTGATGAATGGGCATGGATTGTAGATAACCTGTTCCATCCAAAATGCGAAGAATATGGTTACTGTAATGAAACTAAATCTTGTGGCAGAAAGCCGAGAAAGGAAGAAAGATGATTAGAGCTATAGATATTTACAAAGGGGCATTTGATGTAATTCAGGAATCTCGTGAATGGGCCTCTGATGCGGAGCCAAAAGAATACGCCAACTTTGTAGATGGCGTAGTTACATTAGCACAAGAGCTGTTAGATAAAATCACAATCCATCAGCAAGAACAGGATAAGATGTCATATGGAACGAATAATTGATATTTTTAAACAGATTCAGGCGACCAATAGTTTAAATGAAAAGAAATCTATTTTGGTGGCCAATAAAGACAACGAATTATTTACACAGTGTCTGAAATTTCTCTTAGACACAAATATTGTTACTGGCATTTCAGATAAGAAACTCGCCAAAAAGATTAAGCCAACAAATACATATCATCTTCGGGAAGATAGCACGTTTACCGAAGTAATGAATTATCCTAGAGATCATAACACTGGCACAGACGATGATATTTATAGTATTCAAACGTTCCTTGCCGCCAATCCAGAAAATCATGAGTTTTATTCTCAGATGGTCACAAAGAAATTTCGACTTGGTTGTGATAAAAAGGTTGTTAACAGTGTTATTCCAAATCTGATTCCACAGTGGGAGGTGCAACAGGCTTATCCGATTTCTGAAAAGAATGAGCCAAAAGATGGAGATTGGTTCGCATTGTCCCAGAAACTCAACGGAACGAACTGCGGATGGTATAAGGGTAAATTAATTAGCCGTCAGGGAAAACCATTTACAGGGCTAGATCATATTATCAAGGATCTTCAGCGGCTGACAAGAATCGAAAACCTTTTTATAAATGGCGAGTTAATTCGCAAAAACTACGATAATTTGCCAGATAATGAGAATTTCCAAATTGGCACAGGCATCATTAATTCCGACGATTCTGATAAATCTTGCATCAAATTTGTAATCTATGAAATTATCCCAGTTGAAGAATTTGAAAATGGCGAAAGTAGTTTAACTTATCGTCATCGCAGAATTCAATTACTCAATCCTTTTACGGTGGCTATTTCCAGGCTAGATACAGACAATCTCGAAGTTGTTCCACTGGTATATGAAGGTACAGATAAATCCGTAATTCAGCCATTACTCGAAAAAGCTGATGCTGACGGTTGGGAAGGTTTAATGCTTAATAAAGACACCACATGGAAAAACAAGCGAAATAATGGAATTTTGAAAATTAAAAGTTTTCATCATGCCGACATTAGATGCACGGGTGTCGTAGAGGGTGATGGAAAATACAAAGGAATGTTGGGGCTAATTAACTGTGATTATAAAGGTTTCAACCTTGGTGTTGGCTCTGGATTTACAGATGAACAAAGAAGATATTACTGGGAACATCCAAATGAGATTATTGGAAAAATTGTACAAATTAAATACAAGGGCGAAACATCCAATAAGAACGGCGGTGTCTCAGTCCAGTTCCCAATTTTTGAAGCCATAAGAACAGACAAAGATGAGCCTTCCTATAACTAATGAGGTGCAAAAATGAAGAAGATATTTTTAATTGTTGGCCGCACAGGTAGTGGAAAATCTTCTATTACAAGAGCGGCGTGTGAACAGCTTGGATTGCGAGTGGTGAAGTCTTATACTACTCGCCAGCCAAGACCAAACGAACTTGATGGTCCTTGTGACCACTATTTTATTACCGAGGAAGAAGTTTCTCAGTACGAAAATGAAATTATCGCCTATACGGAAATCAATGGATATAAATATTTTACCACAAAATCTGAATTGGATCAGTGCGATGCTTATGTGATCGATCCAAGAGGTATTGAGTATTTGAAGGACAAATGTGGCGGAGAATATAAGTTTGTAACCGTTTATGTGAGAACTTCACCAGAAATCACAAGGAAGAGAGTAAAAAGTCGTGGCGACGACTTGGAGGTGTTCCAGAAACGTTCCACCGATGAAGATGATCAATTTCGACAGTTTGAGAAAGACATGGCATGGGATTATCATTTGTTGAACAATGATAGTTTCGAGCGGGCAGTTGAAACCATGAGTAAGTTCATGAAGAGAGAATTTTATTTATAGAAGCCAAAGAAATATTATTTTCCTGTGTAGTCGCGAATACTAAGGAAAATCAACGTTTTAATCGATACTAGGAAAGGATTAAACAGTAAATTCTAGGATAAATGATAGCGCTATCTCTGTAAAACAAGTGTTTTGAGTACAGAGAATAAAAATAATAATTCATCAGAAAAAGCATGGAAGCTAGTAAATTTTTGCGAATTTGATAAATATGCGGCGGCTTCATATTGTGCAATTCACAATGTTGATGATAGCTTAAATCTTGGCGATATCACAAAAGTTGATGAAGCTCGGCTCGAATCATTTAATATGATTTGCGGTGGGTCGCCGTGTCAGGATTTTAGTGTAGCCGGAAAACAAAAAGGGTCTGTATGGACATGTGTTGATTGTCATCATGAATATAACCCATTGACCGTACATTGGACCGAAAGAGATAAATGCCCACGTTGTAAAAGCACCAACATTGAAAAAACAAGGTCATCGCTGCTTGTTGAATATCTACGCATGATTCAAGCCAACCGACCAAATTTCGGCGTATATGAGAATGTAAAGAATATTGTTGGTAAACAGTTCAAAGATACTTTTAAAATGTTTACTGATGAATTGAATGGATACGGTTACGCTGTATATTGGAAAGTTCTCAACGCAAAGAATTATGGTATTCCTCAAAATAGGGAACGAGTTTACGTGATTTTTATTAAGAAAGATCTTGATAATGGTAAATTCAAATTCCCAGAACCATTTGATAACGGTGTTCGATTAAAGGATGTTCTTGAAGATGAAGTCAATGAGAAATTCTATATTTCCGATGACAAAGTTCAAAAATTTCTGAAAAATTTTTCTTCTAATCTTGATACAGTCACAACCAGAAATTCCAATATTGCAAACTGCATTAGAAGTTATTATTACAAAAATGGATCAAGAAATATTGTGCAGAATATCGAAACTGGTGTCGGTTATGAGGGGATAGTGGAACATAAAGAAACAAAGGATGTAAATTTGCCTCATTTTATTGGTAATGTAAACCGCGCCGACTTTGGCACTGGTTATGCAGGAGGTGTATGGGATGCGAATAACATCTCGCCAACATTGACGACTATGCAAGGTGGTGGTAGACAGCCACATATCATCACATCTTTAGTTTCAAATAAAGGTGAAAAATTCGAAAAAGAAACCGAAATTGCGCATACTCTTCTTGCAAGAGATTATAAAGGATTTGGGAACCAAGCTATGAATGCAGTTATTAAAATTCCGCAAGAAACGAAGAAAGGATATATTGAATGCGAAATCGGCGGAGTTGCTGATTTATCATATCCAGAATCAAAAACAAGAAGAGGAAGAGTACAAGATTGTGGAAATATTTCGCCTACTATAACTGCCACAGAGACTGGTGTGTGTAGAATTGAAAAATGCATTGTTGCCAGTCGTGGAAGAAACCCACAGAATCCGTCTGATAGAACTACCGGAAGCCCAACAGAACAACGTTTGGAATTTAATACACAGGGTACTACTAACACCTTGACATCTGTTCAAAAGGATAATTATGTATTTGAGCCAACACTTGAAAAGATTCGTATTAGAAAGTTAACACCAAAAGAATATTTTAGACTTATGGGATTTTCAGATACGAACTTTAATTCAGCGGCAAAAGTTGTCAGCAATTCTCAATTATACAAACAAGCAGGAAATTCAATTGTTGTAGATGTTCTATATTACATTTTCGTCGAATTATATAAAGCAATGCCATATTTATTTGAAGATCTAAGATTAAGCAGTTTCTTTTCTGGAATTGGAGCGTTTGAGGTGGCTTTAGATCGCCTTTATACAAATATCAATTCTGGTGCAATTACAAATTAAAAAGGAGAGAATAATTATATGTACACAGTAAGAGTATACCTTAAAAATTTAGATGACGGCAGAGAATTCGTTAAGTTGGCAGAGGGATTCACCGGCGATGTTGATTTAACCGAGGGCAATATCAGCATTGATGGAAAATCAATTATTGGAGCTAGTATGCTGCCATATCCATGCGAAATGAACGCTGTTTTACATGACGATAGTGAGTCAACGAAATCCCTGTTTCATCTGGTTATGGAGCGTTTTATGGAGGAATAATATGTGCAATATCACCAAAGAAGAGAATAAAATGTTAATAAAACTTGTTAGTAATGAACAAATCCACATGATCATCAAAGATCCAAACAAGTACAAGTCCAAGAAATACGTCGCATTAGAGGAGTTAAAGGTAAAAATCAAAGACATGGTGGATGAAGAAGACGGCTTTATCAAACATGATAACGAAAAAGATATTTTGACAAGAAAAATTATGCCACAGTAAGAGGTGAGGACGTGCCGGATATTACAATGTGTCTGAGCAAAAATTGCCCAGAAAAAGGAAATTGCTATCGAGCCAGGGCGAAACCTGACAGATGGCAAAGTTATAGTGACTTTGAAATTTTGTGCCATAAAGACAATGGATTTCCTGACTTTATGCCGATTTTTAAAGATGATATCTTAGAAAAACAAAAGGAGGTACAAGAGTGAAAGTAATTAAAAGAGATTGTACAGAGGTCGATTTTGATAAGAAAAAGATTTCCAATGCGATTCTGAAAGCAATGAAAAATGGCTCAGGCATTGTGAAGCCAAGGGTTGCTGAAGATATTGCTTCTGAGATCGAACAGGAATGCAGCGACCAGAATGAGATCAGTATCTCTGATATTGAATCCATGGTCTATGATAAGTTGATCACTAAGCAACAGAGGTTGACCGCCAAGGCTTATGAGGGATATAGAAGAATTCGAGAATTCCAGAGGGACAATGATAATACGACAGATTCTCAGATTGCCGAATTGCTTAACGGAACAAGTGATTATTGGAATAACGAGAATTCAAATAAAAATGCCAAGCTGTTAACCACTCAGAGAGATTATATGGCTGGTATTGTTAGTACGGATATCACTAGAAGATTTTTATTGGCGCCAGAAATTGTACAAGCACATGATGAAGGTATTCTTCATTTTCATGATGCTGATTATTTTGGACAGAACGCAATTACGAATTGCTGTTTAATTAATCTGGAGGACATGCTTCAGAATGGAACCTGTATTAATAAAGTGAAGATCGATAAGCCTCATAGGTTTATTACCGCAATGACTATTGCTACTCAGATTATTACTGCAGTTACAAGCAGTCAGTATGGTGGGGCAAGCATTAGTTTAACGCATCTGGCCCCATTTGTGAGAGATAGCTTTGATCTGTATTATAAGAAGTATATCAGTTGGGGGTTTTCTAAAGACGATGCTGATAGATTTGCAAGAGTAGATCTTAAAAAAGAAATTGTAGATGGCGTCCAAACATTTAATTATCAATGCAATTCTATGACAACAACGAATGGGCAGTCTCCTTTTTTGAGCGTGTTCATGTATATTGGCGAGACAGAGAAATATAAAGACGAACTGGCGATGATTATCGAGGAATTCCTTCATCAAAGAATTCTTGGTATGAAAAATGAAGTTGGTGTTTATGTCACACAAGCTTTTCCTAAATTGCTTTATGTATTAGAACCAGATAATATTCGTGAAGGCAGCAAGTATTGGTATTTAACAGAACTTGCGGCAAAATGCACCGCAAAGAGATTGGTTCCTGATTATATTTCTGAGAAGAAAATAAAAGAATTCAAAGAAGATAATTGTTTTCCATGTATGGGATGTAGAAGTTTTCTCTCGCCATACAAGGATAAAAATGGTAATTATCAATTCTATGGACGCTTTAATCAAGGCGTCGTAACGCTGAACTTAGTTGATGTGGCATTATCATCCGAGAAGGATATGGATAAATTCTGGGATTTAATGGAACAAAGAACAGAACTTTGCCACAAGGCTCTAAAATGTAGGCATGAAAGATTAGAAGGTACATTATCAGATGTGGCTCCTATTTTATGGCAGGATGGTGCGTTTGCCAGACTTGAAAAGGGCGAAAAAATTGACAAATTACTTCATGGCGGATATTCAAGTATTTCTCTTGGATATGCAGGATTATATGAGTGTGTAAAATATATGACCGGAAGTTCCCATACAGATCATTCTATCGGACATGACTTTGGGATTAAGATTATGAAATTTCTAAATGACAAATGTGAACAGTGGAAAAAAGATGAGAATATTGGATATAGCACCTACGGGTCTCCAATCGAATCAACAACATATAAATTCGCAAAATGTTTAAAGAAAAGATTTGGGATTATTCCCGGAATTACAGATAGGGACTATATTACCAATTCTTATCACATTTTTGTCAGAGAACCAATCAATGCATTTGATAAACTTTATATTGAGTCCGAATTCCAGTCATTATCCCTTGGCGGGTCAATTTCATATGTTGAGACATCTGATATGACTCAGAATATCCCAGCTATTCTTGAAATTTTAAAATATATCTACGATAACATCATGTATGCAGAGTTGAACACAAAAAGTGATTACTGTCAAGTTTGTGGCTATGATGGTGAAATTAAGATTGTCGATGAAGATAATCAGTTGATTTGGGAATGTCCTAATTGTAAAAATCGAGACAAATCCAAGATGAATGTATCAAGAAGAACATGTGGTTATATTGGCACAAATTTCTGGAATCAAGGACGAACAGAAGAAATCAATGAAAGATATGTGCATTTAACTGACATTGAGGAGGAATAACAAATGGCGCAAATTTTTAGAATTAGCGGTTATTTAGTAGATGCGGGAGATGATTATGCGGAAGCTGACATTCAAACAGCACTTACACAGCGATTGGATATGCATAGCCAGCAATTACATATTGACGCTGCTGATATTGGTGAATGGGATGACGACAACCCGTTAAATTATGAAAATTGCGATTTGGCGTATTGCACTCAATACTTTAAACAGCTTCCAACTAATCTCGATTTCGATAGACCATTGCCGGAAGCAGGGCAAAAGTACAAACATTTCAAAATTGGTAAAGTTGTAACTGTTATTGGCATTTCAAGACATACAGAAACAGAAGAGATAACAGTCGTATATGACTATGAGGGACACATATGGAATCGCCCGCTTGAAATGTTTATGAGTGCAGTTGATAAAAATAAATATCCAGAAGCAACACAAAAATACAGATTTGAACTCGTGGAGGATTAATCATGAGGTATGCACAAATTCGATCAATGGATATTAGCAACGGGGAGAACGTAGGTGTCTCCCTGTTCGTTCAAGGATGTTCCTTCCATTGCCATAACTGTTTTAACCAAGAGACATGGGACTTTAACGGCGGGAAAGAATGGACTAAAGAAGTAGAAAAACGATTTTTAGAATTGATTGATCGGCCATATATAAAAAGAGTTTCTTTTCTTGGCGGCGAATGTTTAGCATCACAAAATCTCGCAGATATTCTCAATCTCATCAGTGAAATTCGTCAAAAATTCCCCACAAAAACAATTTGGCTCTACACCGGCTACGATTACCAAACAATCTTTCGCGGCGAACCATCATGCTTATCTCAGGATGGATTAGATAACTATAAGCGCCGCCAGATCATTTCTATGTGCGATGTGGTTGTAGATGGAGAATATATAGATGAACTCAAGGATTCACGGTTGAAATTTAAAGGCAGTAGTAACCAGAGAGTCATTGACGTAAAGAAATCGCTTAAAGAAGGAAGAGTTATTCTATATTGCGACTAGAAAGGAGTTTGGGTCATGGGAATGAATTCAACAGACTTATGGGCGTTTATTGGCGCTTGTATCGGTTGTGTCGTCGGCACAATCATTAGCTAGAAATTTTTCGACAAATAGGAGAATATTCATATGGAGTTCTTTTTACATAAAAATGCCACATCAGACGGACTAACGGCAGCAGGATTTTCACACCAATACCGCAATAAATACACGCTTCGCAAAAATCTGTATAAGGATTCGATTTATATCATCATATACATCGACTTAGATGAGCCGAAAGAAGCTATTGAATGGTATGTAATGGATACTTATAAAGCTGCCTGTTATGATCCGTTTTACTACAATCCAAATCAGTGCCGAAATCTGGTCCTGGAAAAAGTCCAGCGACAATTTAAAAAGCTAATCACAGATCTGGAAAAGAGAGAATTATTGTATAGAAAGAAAGAAGGAGACAACGACCATGAAGATTAAGATTAAATATTTTGACCAAGAAATCGATAAAATCAAGAAACTCGAAGTTGGCGACTGGATTGATTTAAGAGCTGCCAAGACGGTAGAGCTTAAAAAGGATGAATTCGCTCTAATTCCATTAGGTGTTGGAATGAAATTGCCGGAAGGTTATGAAGCCAATGTTGTGCCAAGAAGTTCAACTTTTAAAAATTTCGGAATCATCCAAACCAACCATTTTGGCGTCATTGATGAAAGCTATGGAGGAGATCAAGACCAGTGGTTCTTTCCGGCCTATGCTCTGAGAGACACTGTGGTTCAGAAGAATGATAGAATCTGCCAGTTTAGAATCAATAAAAAGATGCCAGAAGTAGAATTCGAGGAAGTAGATCATCTGGACGAAGTGAGTCGTGGCGGTCATGGTTCTACCGGCACAAAATAATCACCACAACCTTTCAGAAAAGTAGAGAATAATAATATGTAATCGTGGACGCACGTTTATATACATTATGGATTACCGGTAATCTTCCATTCATTTTAGGAGGAATCTAATGAGAAAGAAATTTTTACTTGCATTAGCAATATCTTTGCTGTTTGTCACGCCTGTCTACGGGCAGGCTGATGATAATACTAATCCAATCGAAGACACACTTTTAAATCGCTTTAATGAGCGCCTGTATTATGTTACAGATACAACGATCAAATACACAACTGCCCATGTAAATATCCGCAAATATCCATCTACGGACGCTGAGATTCTTGATGTAAGCCTGGTAAACACGGAATTCGAAGTTGTCCTGGAACTTGACGGATGGGCAATGATCACCACTCAGGATGGCTATGCTTTTATGAAGAATGACTGGTTTTCAGACGAACCTGTTACAGAATTAATTCCACTTGGGGAATTTAAAGTATCGCATTATTGTATCGAGCCATACAAACACATTTGCGGTAATGGATCTGGATTAACTCAATCTGGAAACAAAGTACACGTTGGTTCTTTAAGTGTTGATCCGTCTGTTATTCCTTTGGGAAGCACAATAGTAATCAATGGACAAGAGTACATAGCCGAAGATACCGGTGGTGCTATCAAAGGGAAAAAAATTGATATGGCGGTTGCTTCTCACAAAGAAGCATTGAGTCTTGGTGTATATTATGCGGATGTCTATTTGAAAGTACAGTGATAGATTAAGGCGTAAAAATAGGTCTACTCAGATTTTCTGGGCAGACCTATTCATGTTATCAAAAGGAGATATTTTATATGGAAGAAAGACGAGTTATGAAGCAAGACGATATTTACCAGCTACTTCCGTTCGGGAAGACGAAGACACGGCAACTGATTCAATCGGGCGCGCTACCAGTAGTAAAGATCGGCAATGATTATATTACTACATATACCATAATGGAAGATTGGATCAGAAAACATATCGGAGAGGAGATATACTATTGATTTTAACATGCGGATATCCTATACTTAAATTGGGTTTAGGCGTTGTTATCAGAAATGGAGGTATCTATGACTGATAATAATGTAAAATCAATTATAAACAAAATGACAATTACCCAACGAAAAGACATACGTTTTGAGGGTAAAATCACGATTAATGGCAAAAGAAAAAGCTTCTACGGAAAAACCAAGAAGGAGGTCAAGGATAAAGCCAAAGAATATCTGATGAAGGTAGAGAATGGTTATAAAGAGCCAGAAAAGATTTTGCTCTGTGACTACATGGATTATTGGTTAAAGAAGTATAAATACGGAAAAATTGAGCCATCATCCTATACAAGACTTTACAGTGTATATATCCATCAAATCAAAGATACGATTGGTCAGATGTATATTGGAGATGTCACTGGTGACATTTTACAAGAATTTATTGATAACCATGCCGATCCAAAAGATAGTGAGACAAAAGCACTGGCAGAATCCGGTCTTAAAAGATTGACTCAATTGCTAAAACCATGCTTCAAAAGAGCAGTATCAGAAGGTGTTATCTGGGTGAATCCATGCACAGAATTAACGATTCCTTCCGAAAGTTATATTCAAGTAGAAACCAAGGTTGCCACAGCATTGTCAGATTCACAAATTAAAGTTTTCAAAGAAGCCTGTCTTCATAGATACGAAAAGTATGGGAGCCGTGACGCATTGGTTTTGCTGATCATGTTAAGTTGCGGACTGCGTGTTGGCGAAATGCTTGCATTGGAATGGTCGGATATTGATTTTGAACAAAGACTCATTCGTGTTCATAGGACCATACAAAGCAATATTATGGACTTCTCATCAGAAGATTTATCAACGTATGATCGTGTGAAATCGTCAACGAAGACAATTTGGAAAGATTGCTTAAATCGATTTTCGACAAC
>ERZ827452.2283-NODE-2283-length-14951-cov-4.432197_pt1 | contig 14951 bp, 18 predicted proteins | sample MGYA00519866_ERZ827452 | MGnify/ENA primary metagenome ERZ827452 (study PRJEB31778, sample SAMEA3449307) | human gut metagenome | biome: human gut; feature: human-associated habitat; material: faeces | place: United Kingdom | collected 2010/2012 ... | reverse complement strand
AAAGTTTCGATAAGCAAGAAAAATAGAATGATAGATATTAGACTCTCAAATTATTTACTTGCTTGTGTATGATAATACACTATTAATCGAGATATGTCAACTACCAATTTAAACTTTTTTCATCCTATTTAATTTTCCAACAATCCAAGAGAAGACGACGTTGAAATATCATTTCCTTTCCACGCCAAATAATTTGTCAGTTCCGTAATCTTCCCATTTTTAACCACTGCTTCATAGCGGTATTTCCCATGTTTTTTAAAATAGAAAATATATTTTTTTGCATTTACTTTCTTAATCTTATAGACTTTATCATCATTTGATTTCTTGCCATCACAATACCACACAAAATGATCATTTTTCCATTTCGCATAGCGGACTTTATACAATCCCTGCTGACCATAATAGTCATATTTTCCTTTCATCAAACGTGAAACTTCCTTTAACGTTTTAGCCGGCACTTTTGTGGTCGACTTTTTCTTTTTAATAACCGTATTAACGCCTTTCATCTGGCGATTACTTTTTGTATTTGCCACAAAAACAATTTCATTTTCTAAGGAATTCTGCACATTATTAAATTCTCTTTCCGAACATTTCTTTCCATTTTTTGTAATTTTATTGTAAGGTTTTAACTACTTTTATACAGATTTTTCTTTTATACAATATTTATTAAAAATTTTTCATTTTTATATAAATCCTAGAGAAATTTACAATAAAAAAGAGATATGTCCATCATACCTCTAATCATTTATAAAGTTATTTCGATATCTTGTAACCAAAAATCTTTTATTCCTTGCCATGTTACATCTTGATGCCAAAAATCATGTACCTCTTGGAATACTTTTTCTTGCTTTGGTGTTAATTCTACAGTTATTTCTTGGAATAAAAAGTTTTTAATTTTTGTCCAAGCATTAACTTTAGTAGGTAAAGCTTCTGCTTTTCCGTATTCAACTCCACCATTCATTGGTTCTGCCATATTTACATTCTTTTCTTCCATCGACTTACTCCTCCTTTGTATTGCAATACTTTTATTACCTTATTTTATACTACATATTTTACTTTTAATCAATACTTAAAGCCAATTTGTAATCAAAATGTAAATTTGTAACATTTCTGTAATATTTTTCTATTTGCTATAATTCCATTTGTGCTCCCAAAAAGCTTGCTGCTGACTGTACAACTTTCTTTTCTACATCACTCATTTTAGTATTTGCATCCTTTGATAATAATATTACTGTTCCTATAACATCTCCATCTGATATTATTGGATATACTACTTGTGAATTGTTTCTTTTGTCATTACTACTATTTTGAGTTACAGGAATAGATACATCATTATTTTCTTTGCTTATATAAATTTCCTTTTCATCCATTATTTTCTCTAAGTCTTTACTTATACCTTGTTCAAGGTATTCCTTTTTTGGTCCACCTGAGACTGCTATTACAGTATCTTTATCTGTAATACAGGCTATATGACCTGTTGTTTTTGCTAATGTTTCAGCATATTCTGTGGCAAATTCAGAAAGTTCTCCTATTGGAGAATATTTTTTTAATATTACTTGTCCTTCTCTATCTGTAAATATTTCTAATGGATCGCCCTCTTTTATTCTTAATGTTTTTCTTATTTCCTTTGGAATAACTATTCTTCCCAAATCATCTATTCTTCTTACAACACCTGTTGCTTTCATAATTTTCCTCCTTTATTTCTAACTTTTGTTTATATTGTTATTGTTTCTAAATTAGGAAAAATTATACGCGAAAAAAATTTTAAAAGCGTGAAAATTTACATTTCACGCTTTTGGTTAAATATTCATTAAATTTTGCTATTCTGCCACTTGATTTTTCTGTAATTGCCATTTTAAAATTGGATAGCCATTGTTATATTTCCAAACTTCTTTTTCCTCGCCTGTTGATTCGTCTACTACTTTTTCTTTAATATCGTTAGTAAAATTTACACTTATGCTATTTGCTTCTACTTTAGCATTATAACAATTTTCACTGTTTCCTCCGGTTCTTGGCACCTATTATGCTATTTGCAGATGAATTAGCGATTTGATTTCCAATGCTATAGCAATTTTGAACAATTCCATTTGTTTGAACTCCTGCTATCCCTCCGCAAGCACCAAACGAACCTATTATCGTCTCATTTCCTATACTATAACAATTTTTAATAATATTATTATTTTGTCCTACTATTCCTCCCAAATGAGCTTGCTTGTTATATAAGTTAGCCTTATTAACACATTCTTCAATAGTTCCCTCATTATATCCACTTATTCCTCCCACACTTGGCCATATATTGTAGATTTCTATCATATTAATACACTTTAATATATTTCCATTATTTTTACCACATATTGCACCTACTTGTCCTGATTTAACATAATTTGAATTTGTTCCTATATTTCCTGATTTTACTTTTATATTTTCAATTATTCCATTTTCCATATTTTCAGCAACAATTCCACCTGTCATTGTATATCCCCATTGTACTTCTTCTTTTGATATTTCTCCAGTAATTTTTATATTTTCAAGTATTATATTCTTTATAATTCCAATATTTTTCATAAATAATCCATTTTTTTCATTTTCACTTAATAAAACATATAGATTATTTACGCTATATTCATTTCCATCAAAAGTTCCTTTAAACGATGTTGTTTCTGTACCTATTGGCTCCCAACTTACTTCTTTTCCTCCTACATTTGCTCCACATACTGTGCTTAAATCTATGTCTGCTCCTAATTTTACTGTTTTTCCTTCGTAGGTTAATCCACTATTTACTCTATCTCTAAAGCTTGCTAATTGCTCTGCGTTCATTATTGTTTCTTCTGATTTTTCTATTATCTTTTTCGTGTATCTATGTCCATTTGCTGTTGTTAGTATTACTTTGTATGTCTTATCAAATTCTATTGTCATGTCTTTTCCTACTGTTGTTAATCCATCTGGCTCTAATGTTAAGCTTGTTCCGTCTGGATTTTGTATTTCTAGTTTTGATATTTCTGCATCTCCTGTTGCCTTTAACAATACTTTTGCTTCATATTTTTCATCTGCGTTCTTTCCTAAATGCTCTTTTACTTGTGCCTCTATACTTACTTTTCCTTCTAAATCTACGTCTACTATTGATATAAACTCTACATTTTTACTTTCATTTATTTTAAATTGATAACTATTATATACTACATATATTTCCTTTGGTGAACCTATATCTACTTCTCCAGCTACTAGTCCCACCTCTTCTAAAGCTACATAGTATGTTACATTGCTGTCTTCTGCTAGATAGTCTATTATATCTTGCAAACTTGCATCTCCGCCTTTTTCTATTATGCATTCATCTATTTTTAATTCTATATATTCTTTTGCTGATGCTATTTCATACTTTTCTCTTGCTTCTTTGGTTCTGTTTAGTAAACCATTTTGCCCTAATGTTAAGTTTATTGCCACGCCGGCTAAAATGATTAGCACTATTATTGTAATTACTAGTGCAATTAGCGTTATTCCTTTTATATTTTTCATTTGTTCCTCCTTGTTCAACTTTTGAGATATCTTCAATTATATAATTTTGTTTATTTTTCTAGCCATACTTTATAAATATTAGCACTAATCGAATCATTAGCTCCTCCACTTGTTATTCCTGCAGTTATACATGATTTTTCTTTCAAATTACTTATATCAATACTTATTTTTTGATTTTCTCCAGAGCCCAATCTCTTATAATTTGATGAATCCGGTTCTCTTATCATACTTCCATAATATTGATAATCATTTCCATTCCAAGTTCCAAATTTGGCAAAATGCCCTCCACTTCCATTACTATGAACCGTAACAGATACTTCAGAACATAAACTTTTATATTCTTCCAAATCTATCTTGTTTGTAGTTTTAAAATAATATGTTGAAAATACATTTTGGTTAATTGGTGAATAACAATATAAATAGTTGTCTTTCTTTTCTCCAGTTCCAGAATATGTCGAGAATGCTTTTACCCATCCTCCTGTTATATCAGTATATTCTTCCCCATTGTTATATAGATATATTCTTTTTTCAGTTACTATCGTTTTAGTTTGTGATATTTCTTGTTTTCCATCTGTAACTATTATTTTTATAGTATGCGTAGATTCAGGTTCTAAATTTTCTATTATGTACTTGTTCTCTGTAGTTGCTTTTACTTCTTCTCCATCAACAATATATTTATAGGTTAACTCTTTTTCTGTTTTTGATTCTGCATTTACTGCTATATCAACATATGATGTTCCTATTTTTATTTCTACATTATTGATTACTACTTCCAAATTTTCAATATTTTCTATTGTTACTTCTTTTATTACCAATTTGTTATCTACAATAAATTTTATTTTACCTTCTATTTCTACAATTTCTGCATATGTTGCTTTTTGTTGTATAACTTCTGTTGTTGCAATTGGTTCATAATGTAATATTATTTCGTACTTAGAAATATTTATTAAATCTTTTAAGTCTTCTAGTGTCGCTACTCTTGACTGTTCTTCCATAATTTTAGTTTGCACATCTATAATTTCTAGTTCTAGTTTTTCTCTTGCTTGTGATAATCGGTATTCTTCTCTAGCATATTTTGCTTTATTCAAAAGTCCATTTTGTCCTAAAGTCAAACTTATTGTCACACCAGCTAAAATGATTAGCACTATTATTGTGATTACTAGTGCAATTAGCGTTATTCCATTTTGCTTTTTTTCTAATATTTTTTTCATTACTTTTTTCTCCTTTGTTTCCTTTTTTACTATATTAACATAGCAAAATTTTAGTGTCAATTCCAAAGTTATTTTTAATGTAATATTTTTTTATCTTTTCATAATAAAAATGTGAAACATTTTATTCGCCTTTCGGTCGTTTTTGTTTCACATTTCTATCTTCTATTTAATTTTTATTCTGCCACTTGATTTTCCTGTAATTGCCATTTTAAAATTGGATAGCCATTGTTATATTTCCAAACCTCTTTTTCTGTGCCTGTTGATTCGTCTACTACTTTTTCTTTAATATCGTTTGTAAAGGCATTATCACTATATTGTCCATTATTAAGCTTTTCAGCAGTTATTCCGCTAGAATAGCAATTTGTAGTTTGTGATGTCCCGCCATTGGCGTTATTTAGTCCTATAATTTCTCCCACATAGCTACTTCCAACTATACTTCCTGTATTGTAACAATTATATAAATATGCTGTAGCATATCCAGACCAGCCAGCTGCCCCACATATTCCTCCTGCTCGAACAGATGATGTTTGTATTTTCCCTGTATTATAGCAATTATATATCTTTCCAGTTATAAAATACCCAACTATTCCACCAGAAGTAACATTTTGGATATCTCCATTATTAATGCATTCTTTTATAATTCCATTATAACTTCTACCAACTATGCCTCCAGCTTCCTCTCCATAAATGTATGCATTATTTTGGCACCTTTCTATTTGAGAATTATTGTTTGTACTTCCCGCAATTCCTCCTGACGTTTCATATCCATCTATTCGTACATTATTAAAACAGTATTTTATAATTCCTTCGTTTGTTCCTGTAATAGCTCCTAAATGTTTTTCTTTTCCATTACAGTAAATATTTCCATATATTTTTATATTCTCTATTATTCCTGTATTTTTTCCAAATAAAGAACCATAAAGTAACATTGGCATCATCCATGAAATAGAGCAACCAAATAATAGCAATGATGAATACATTGATAATTCATTATCTTTTCTTACCAATTTTATAATTGTAAGTATCAATAATATACTAAAACAGCTTATATTTATGCATGAAATAATTTTTATTGGTTTACTTTCAATATAAGCAGCCATTAACTCTGCACCCAAGAAAAATATATCCATATAAATTACAGAATAATCTTTATGTAAGCAAGTCAACAATTGAAAAAGATCTTCAGGAGATCTCAAAATGGCTGGAGAAATATGATCTTAGTTTAATGAAGAAACCAAGTATAGGTCTTTATGTCAGTGGAGATGAAGAAAATATTCGAAATGCAGTTGCTGCACTAGCAGGTGAACTGAGTGAAAAAAATCAGTCCATTGAAAGCTTGATGGAAACATATTTGGATATAGATGTTAAGGAAATCGAAGACATTATACATAACTGGAATGACAATTATAATATGCACTTAAATGAAGTGAATATAAACAATCTGGCTTTTCATGCATCGGTTATGTTAATGAGAATAGGTAAAAATAAAGCATTATTAATAGAAAATTCAAAAGCCTTGGATAGTGAGACATTTTCTTATAAAGAAGAGTTCGACATCCTGATAAATGAACTTTCAACATATGGAAATTGTGAGATTCCAAAAGATGAAGCAGATTATCTGCTTATGCATCTTTTAGGTATGTATTTGAATGAAAGCTCATTTTTAGAAAATGATTTTTTAAATGATCTGAGAAAGATTGCTGAAAATATAGCAGAAGATTTTATTTTGAAATCCGATAAGATCATGTCATTAGATTTAGAATCAAATGACCAGTTTAAAAGATCACTGATGCTTCATTTGCTTCCAACAGTATATCGTTTGAAATATGGATTAAATCTATATAACCCATTATTGAATGAGATTAAGACTAATTATGCCAGCTATTATTATCTGGCTCTGATCATCAATTCAAGTTTCAAAAAATATATCGGAGTAAATGCAAGTGAAGGAGAAATTGCTTATGTGGCATTGCATTTGTCAGTAGCTGTACAGCAGGCAAAAGATCATGTGCAGGTAGCGGTTGTCTGTTCTCTTGGAGTAGGAGTATCAAGATTACTTTCTGTAAAGCTTCAGGAAAACTTCCCAGATGTAACATTTATTCATTGTTCCATGAATGATGAGGAACAGTTAGAAAAATGTAAATATATCATTTCAACAGTGGAACTTAACACAGACAAACCTTATGTACAAGTAAATCCGCTGCTGATGGAAGTAGATGTACAGAAAATACGAACACTATTAAGAAAAAATCCAAGTATTAATAAAACAAATTTCTCCATGCAGACAGTAAAAGTCTTTCATGAGCAAATTGATAAGATTCAGATCTTGCAAGAGATGTCAAATTATCTTCGCATGTGCGGCGCAGTGACACCAAGATTTTTTGAAGGTGTTTTAAAAAGAGAAAATATGGGATCTACGGAAGTAGGAGATGGTATTATTCTGACACATGGATTCCATGAGGATGTAAAGCGAACACAGATTGCATTTTGCAAGCTGGATCATCCGATTGTCTGGAAGACACAGGAAGTTGATTTTATCGTAATGTTAGCAGTTGCAAAAACAGATGCAAAAAATGTAATGCAAATGAACTGGTTGTATAAAATGTTAAGCAATATGGAGATAGTCAACAAGATAAGAGAATGCAAGAAAGACAGAGAAATATATGAAACATTAATAGAAGCAAGTAAAAAACTTTAAAGGAGGGTACATATTATGAATTTATTAGACATTCTGGATCTTGATTTAATAGATCTGGATATGGATGCAACAGATAAAGATGGAGTTTTAAAACAGTTAAGTTCCATGCTTTATAAAAAAGGAAATATTAAAGATCTGGATAAATTCCTGGAAGCAGTTTATGAAAGAGAAAGCATTGGAGAAACAGGTCTTGGAGGGATTGCGATTCCTCATGGTTTAACAGATCAGGTAATCAATGCAAGTGTTGCAATCGGAAAAGTAAAACAGCCAGTAGAATGGGAAAGCCTTGATGATCAGCCAGTAAGTCTGATTTTCTTATTAGCAGCACCAACTGGAGATCTTCAGAAGACACATCTTCAGAATCTATCACAGCTTGCTAGCGTTGTAGCACATAAAGCACATGTCGACGCGTTAATGAAATGTGAAACAAAAGAAGAATTTTTTGAACTATTTGAAACTTATTTTAATGAATTTACAAAGAGAAAGGAAGCTTAATTATGAATATTGTTGGAATTACATCTTGCACTTGTGGAATCGCACATACTTATATGGCTAGAGAAAAACTGTTAGAAACTGGAGAAAAATTTGGATGGAGTGTAAAAATCGAAACACAGGGAAGCGGTGGTGTTGAATTTGCGTTAACAGATGAAGATATCAATGCTGCAGATTGTGTATTGATCGCATCTGATGTTGCTGTATCTGGAACAGAAAGATTCAAAGGAAAACCAATGGTTAAAGTACCTGTTGCAACAGCAATCAAATCACCAGAACATCTTCTTCGTAAGATTGAAGAAAAATTAGGTGCAATGAAGAAATAAAAGTGCTAAAAGGAGAGAAGATATGTTAAAAGACGTATTAAAAAACTTAAAGCAGCATTGTATGAGTGGTATCTCTTATATGATCCCTGTTATCGTTATCGGTGGATTTTGTACAGCACTTGCTCGTCTGGCAGGAAATGTTGATACAGCAGGAACTATTGGATATGCATTCTTACAGGCAGGAAATGCAGCATTTGCATTAATGATGTCCGTACTTTGTGCAGGAATTGCTTACTCTATCTGTGGTAAACCAGGAATTGCACCAGGTGTAGTAGCAGGATATTTGTCAACACAGGTAAAAGCCAGTTTCCTTGGAGCATTAATTTGTGGAATCTTAATTGGTATTATGATCTTATGGATGCAGGAACATTTCCCAGATTCAAAAGCTTTGAAATCAATGTATCCGATCGTTATTTATCCGGTAATATCCGGAATTATAGCGACGCTGTTGATCATGTTTGTCTTTGGACCGCCTCTTGCAGCATTAACACAGGCAGCTATTGACTTCTTTATGAATATGAACACGGGATCAAAATTCTTATTAGGATTTATCTTAGGATGTATGACCGGATTTGATATGGGAGGTCCTGTGAATAAAATTTGTTTCTCTGTTGTCAGTGCATTCGCAGCCTCTGGAATCTGGGGACCTGCAGCCGGAAAAAATGCGGCGGCTATGGCACCTCCAATGGGTATGGCAATTTCAGCACTGGTATTAACTCCTAAAAAATATACAGAACAAGAAAGAGAAGATGCAAAAGTTGCGATCGCAATGTCATTGTGTCAGGTAACAGAGGGTGCATTACCATTTGCCTTTAATGATCCGAAACGAGTCATTCCGGCGGTAACAATTGGTTCAGGTGTTGCTCATGGATTAATCTTAACTTGGGGAGTAACAGTTCCTGTACTGCATGGTGGAATCTTCTCGGTTCCACTGGCAAGTAATCCAATGTTATGGATTGCAGCATGGTTGATCGGAGCTATGGTTACAGCGGTAATTGTTTCTGTAACAAAACCAGCGCGTCCAGTTGAAACAGTACATGAAGATGAAGAATTGAAAGATGATTTTGATATTGAAATTGGATAATCAGACAATTCGCAGTAAAACGTATTTTATAGAAGAATAGAGAAGCTGCATTATGCAGCTTTTCTTATACCCAAAAAAGGAGAAAAAACCATGAAAATTGAGAAAAAATATTTAGATGAGATGAAAAGATGCTACTGTGCAAGCAATATTTCCTTTGATGGAGAAAATCATGTACTACTTGCAAGTGAAGATCCAGAAGTTGCCTGCAACATGTATTATGGAAAAGATTTCGAAAAGAAACAAAATGTCTGGACAATACCAGGTGGATGTATGTCAATCGTTCCGATTCCAGGAAAAGAGAAGGAATTTCTTGCAGTACAGGAATTTTATTTAAAAGTAACACCATCTTTAGCTAAGATCGTATGGGGAAAATATGAGGATGGAGAATGGAAATTTAAAGATGTAGTATCTATTCCATATGTGCATCGTTTTGGTATTTTTCATGCGAACGGAATTAATTATCTGATCGCAGCAACGGTTGCAACATCCAAAAAAGAAAAGAATGACTGGAGTGTACCGGGACGTATTTACGTTGCAGAATTACCAGAAGATCCATCAAAAGGTGTAGAACTTGAAATTTTAGTAGATGGATTATATAGAAATCATGGATTTTGGCAGACAAAAAAAGGTGGAAAAGATGTCGGATATTTTGGAAGTGATCAGGGAATCCTTCGTGTCAGTGCACCAGAGAAACGAGGAGGCCAGTGGAAGACAGAACTGATCATGGAAGGGCATATCGGAGAAATAGCAACGATTGATATTGATAATGACGGTGAAGATGAGATCATGACAATCGAAGAATTTCATGGAGATACGATTCAGATTTATAAAAAGATTGATGGAAAATATACAAAAGTCTGGAAGTACGATAATGAAATCGATTTTGCACATGCCCTTGTTGGAACAAAATTAGCTGGACAGAATGCATTTGTATGTGGCGTAAGAAGAAAAGATTGTGAATTATTTGCTGTTACTTATGAAGATGGAGAATATAAAGTCACAATGATAGAAAAAGGAGTAGGTCCTGCAAATCTGTGTGTAGTTAACGAAAAAGACAGAGATATCATTGTAGCAGCAAATCACACAGCAAATGAAGCAGCTGTATACTTTGTAACAGAATAAAACCTGAATACATTTAATAAGCGAGGGATTTTATGTTAGAAGAATTAAAACAGAAAGTATTAGAGGCAAATTTATTATTACCACAGCATGGATTAGTTACATTTACATGGGGAAATGTATCAGAGATTGACCGGGAAAAAGAAATTGTTGCAATTAAACCAAGTGGAGTAGAATACAGCAAGATGACAGCGGAAGATATTGTTCTTGTAGATCTTGAAGGAAATATTCTTGAGGGAGAATTAAGACCAAGTTCTGATGTAGATACACATTTGGAATTTTATCGAAACTGGCCAGGAATTGGCGGTGTTGTACATACACATTCCACATGGGCAACTGGTTTTGCACAGGCAGGAAAAGATATTATTGCGTTAGGGACGACGCAGGCAGACTATTTTGATGGAGCAATTCCATGTACCAGATTCATGACAGATGAAGAAATAAAGGGAAGCTATGAATTAGAGACAGGAAAAGTGATTGTAGAGGAATTCCAAAAAAGAGAAATTGATCCAGAGAGAGTACCAGGAGCTTTAGTACATAGTCATGGACCATTTACATGGGGAAGTGATGGATTTAATGCAGTTCATAATGCGGTTGTTTTAGAGGAATGTGCAAAAATGAACGCAATTGCGATGCTGGTCAAAAATCCAGAAATTGGGTCAATGCAGCAGACATTATTAGAGAAACATTTTAACCGTAAACATGGTCCGGGGGCGTATTATGGTCAATCAAAATAAAGAATATTATCTGGGACTTTATGAGAAAAGTATGCCTAACACACTTTCATGGGAAGAAAAACTGAAAGTGGTAAAAGAAGCAGGTTTTGATTATCTGGAAATGAGCATTGATGAGACAGAAGAAAAGCTTGCAAGACTTGACCAGTCAGTGGATGAAATAGAAAAGGCAATCGAAAAAACAGGAGTTCCTATAAAATCTATTTGCTTAAGTGGTCATCGAAAATATCCATTAGGCTCACATGATCCAAAGATTAGGGAACGAGGAATGGAAATCATGGAGAAAGCCATTTGTCTGGCAGCAAGATTAGGAGTACGAGTCATACAGCTTGCCGGGTATGATGTATATTATGAAGAAGGCGATTTTCAAACAAGAGATTATTTTAAGATGAATCTGAAAGAGGCTGCGATCATGGCAGCAAAGCAGGGGGTATTGCTAGGATTTGAAACAATGGAAACACCTTTTATGGATACAGTAGAAAAGGCTATGGCATATGTAAAAGATGTGGATCAGGCATATCTTGGAGTATATCCAGACATCGGTAATCTGAAAAATGCTTCTCTTCTATATAATGTAGATGTGAATGAAGACATAATGACAGGAAAAGGTCATATTTTTGCAACACATTTAAAAGAGACAGTTCCAGGAAAATATAGAGAAATCCCATTTGGAACAGGACATACTGAGTTTGTAAGAAATATAAAGACTTTAAAAAGACTGGGAGTCAGAATGTTTGTAGGAGAATTCTGGTATGTCGGAAATGATGACTGGAAACAGGTAATTATAGATGCAAATGATTTCTTAAGAGATAAGCTGGAACAGGCATAATAGAATAAATTTATTGAAAAATGGAATTGTAATAAGACAGTTCCATTTTTTTGTATGTATTATTTAAATAACACCACATACAACGAAAAAACTCTGATTGGTAGACTTCGCCGATATTTTTTGATTTATTTTGAAACTTTTTCTGTATCTACAGCAGATTCTCTTTTTCTACTGATATTTTCAATACTTGCATTGGAATCCGCACATTCCATTCGCTTTTTGTATCACCATTTTTTATCTGGCATTACAAAAAAATCATTGAATGTTTTTTATTATGCCTGAATTCCTCAGCAAAGAACATGTCATTATTCTCTGTGACAGCTGGTATACAAAGAAAAATCTGGTCTCTATTATTGATGAATATCCAAACCTTGATCTCATTGGCAATGCAAGGATTGATTCTGTCATGTATGATCTCGCTCCTGAACGGACTGGGCGCAGAGGACGTCCTGCCAAGCATGGAAAACGGCTTTGCGTTGAAACAGATTTTACTTTTTCCAAGGAAAAGATCGGTGATTATTATACAGGTGTCCGCCGGGTTTTCACAAAGATCTTTGGCGACCGAGAAGTTCTTGCTTCTGTCACGGATACTGAAAAAGGAAACGGCACAAAACGTCTATTTTTCAGCACAATCTTTTCAGAAGATCTGAAGGTCTTTTGTACGGAGGAGGAACACTCATCTTCTGACCAGACAGATCATGATCCAGTAAACTATATCCGCTGTTACTATATGCCTTTCGATGGAAGATCGAAATCGGCTACTATGAACAGAAAACGTTCTGGTCTTTTTGCGACTATATGGTACGGAGTCGCAAGGGAATAGAAATGCTGGTAAACCTGATTAATATCAGTTACTGTGCTATGAAGATCCTGCCTTATCAGGATAAATATTTTTCTAAATACCGTACAAAAAGTGTACAGGAGTTTCGTTTTGAATTAAGTCAGGAAATCCGTAAACAGATATTTTTTGCCACTTTCGTGAAAAATATCGAAACACATATAAAATCAGAGACTATGATAAAGGCTTTAAAACAGTTGATTTGTCAACAAGTCTGTCATTTATAAAGTTGTAAACTGGTGTTTAAATAATAAAAAGAAAATTAATATCGAAATACAAAATCGATATCAAGAAGAGTATTGTAGTAAGTTTCAATTTCATGTGGTGCAATTAAAACAAATAGAATCAGCAACAGAAGAAGAAAAACAGACAGCAAAAGACTGGCAGCAAGTTGAAGAGATAATTCGTGGGAATCCGTATAGAGAGGCGGTGAAGCAAGAGATGTATAAGATGAGTCAGGATGAGAAAGAACGCTATCTGTATCTGAGGGAAGAAATGGCAGTTAGTGATGAAGTGAGTCGAATGAGGACAGCAATAAAGGAAGGAATAAAGGAAGGAGAAAAAAGAGGAATTAAATTGACTAAAAAAGTTTTTCAATTATCACAAAAAGGTTGTACAATAGCACAAATAGCAGAAAAATGCAATATTGAAGAATCAGAAGTAAAAGAAATATTAGAATAAATTACAAAATTGACACAAAATAAAAAATATGCTATCTTAACAAAAGAGAAAGGGAATGAAGTTCTCCCTCGAAGAGATTCGAAACCGCTTATTAAGCTGATGACTTCTGTGTAATGAACACAGGGGTTATCAGCTTTTTTGATGTTTGGATTATATAAAAAAGAAAGGATTTTAGGAAAATGCAAAAGAAAGACTATATTATACAACTGCTAAAATATATCATCATGGCAATCGTTGTAGGAATTATTGTAGGTACGATCGATGCCTTGTTTGGAAGAGTGCTGATCGCAATCTCAGAGTTCAGGACCATACATTATCAATATTTACTGCCATTCCTGCCAATTGCTGGGCTGGTGATCACAGCAATGTATTACGTATTCAGTAAACTAAGTCTAAAAGGAATGAAACTTGTCTTCGAAGTTGGCCAGCAAAAAACAGATTCCATCCCATTACTACTAATTCCGTTAGTAATGATCGGAACATGGTTAACGCATCTATTCGGAGGAAGTGCTGGCAGAGAAGGAGTTGCAGTTCAGATCGGAGCAACCCTGTCTCATGCACTCGGAAGAAAATTAAACTTCCCAGAGAATGGAAGAATAATGTTAGTCATCGGTATGGCAGCAGGATTTGGAGGGTTATTTCAGACACCATTAAGTGCAACATTCTTTGCAATCGAGGTAATCGTAATCGGGAAAATGGATTATGAAGCACTACTGCCAGCATTGGCGTCTGCATATATAGCAGCATTTACATCTCATAGCCTGGGGTTAGAAAAATTTTCAGTTGCGATTAAAAATACCATAAATTTAACTGGTACGAAAACGATCATATCAGTAATCATACTTGGAATTTTATTTGGACTGACTGGAAGATTGTTTTCTTTTTCATTAAGTAAGTTAAAAGTATTCATGGGAGAAACGATCATGAATCAGTATTTAAGAATCGGAGTTATGGCAATTCCATTAGCAGCATTATTGTTTATTATTCACGGATCAAGATATAGTGGACTTGGAACAAATATAATCTCAGCAGGATTCGCAGGACAGTCAATCTATAGTTATGATTGGCTCCTAAAGTTATTATTTACGATTTTTACACTGGCAATCGGATTTCAGGGTGGAGAAGTTACACCACTGTTTTCGATTGGAACATCTCTTGGAGTGATCCTTGGAGGTATACTTGGACTACCACCAATGTTATGTGCAGCACTAGGATATGCAGCAGTCTTTGGAAGCGCAACAAATACATTGATCGCACCGATCATGATTGGATTAGAAGTGTTTGGAGGAGCTGATATGGTGCTGTTTGTTATTGTCTGTGTGATTGCTTATGGGGTGAATGGGAATATATCTATTTATGCACAAGAAAAAATTTAATTTTGTAAGTTGGCCAACTGTAGATTTCGAGTATATGATCAAAAATAAAT
>ERZ827452.2281-NODE-2281-length-14954-cov-12.451037_pt1 | contig 14954 bp, 14 predicted proteins | sample MGYA00519866_ERZ827452 | MGnify/ENA primary metagenome ERZ827452 (study PRJEB31778, sample SAMEA3449307) | human gut metagenome | biome: human gut; feature: human-associated habitat; material: faeces | place: United Kingdom | collected 2010/2012 ... | reverse complement strand
CAGCCGCCGGAGCGGTGCTTAAGCCGTCAGGCGGGAATTGTGCGGTGTTGCCTTAAGTACAAGCCCAGTATAAACGCCAAATCTTATCTGCCCCGTAAGCCCAGCTTAATTTTGCCTTAAGATTTTCCACGAACGCTGGCAGCGGTGCGCGGGGCGTGTATAATAAAGGTAGGAGTTGAGACTATGCAGACGATTTACGAAGCATCGATTTTATTGGTGGATGATAACCCCGATCTGCTGGTGCTGGTGGGGGACAGCCTGCGCACGGCGGGGTATACCTGCATCCGCACCGCTGCCACATGTGCCGAGGCCCGGGCACTGTTTGCCGCTGCTGCGCCGGAGTTGATGATCTTGGACATCAACCTGCCGGACGGCGACGGCTTTACCCTATTGCGCCAGCTGCACGCCAAGGCTGATGTGCCCGCGCTGTTCCTCTCGGCTCGGGACGCTGACGCTGACCGCTTGCTGGGGCTGGGCCTTGGCGCGGACGACTACCTGACCAAGCCCTTTTTGATGCAGGAATTGCTTTTGCGGGTGCAGCGTATTTTGCAGCGCGCCTACCGGGCCGAACTGTGCCGCGCCGCCCTGCCTGCCCTGGAGCTGGGGGACTGCCAGGTCGATCTGGCCGATGCTGCCGTGTACCGCCCCGACGGCGTGACCCTGCCTCTGACCGCCACCGAGCGCGCCCTGCTGCAAAAGTTGGCAGACAACCGCGGGCACATCGTGACCTACGACGCCCTGTGCGAGGCCGTCTGGGGCGCGGACTATTACGGCTGCGAGAACGCGCTGAACGTGCATATCCGCCACCTGCGGGAAAAGCTGGAGGAAAACGCCAGCCGCCCCCAATGGCTGTTGACGGTGCGGGGCATCGGCTACAAGCTGGCAGGGGAGGCGCAGCGATGAAAACTTTTGCGCGGCTCATCCGCCGCTATGTACTGGCCACGGCGGGTATCATTTTGGTGGTGGTGGCGCTGCTGCTGGGCATGACGATCTACGCCGGCGTGCGGTACAATGGCGCATCCGACAGTGTGCAAAAAGTGGGTGCCCTGGCCGAGGCCCTGCACCCCACCGCCGACGGCCTGCAATGGGACGCCGCCCACACCCCGGCCGAGTGGATGCACGGCTATGCCTGGGCCATGGTGCTGGACGAGGACGGCAACGTTATCTGGCAGCAAGATCTGCCCGAGGCGCTGAACCACCGCTACACCGCCAGCGATATTGCAGTGTTCTCCCGCTGGTATCTGGCCGATTACCCCGTGCAGTGCTGGGCGGCGGATTACGGCCTGTTTGTGGCAGCAGAGCCAGTCGGCAGCCAATGGAAATACAACATCACCGCCCCGCAGGCACGCATGGAGGCAATGGTCGGAGGGCTGCTGCCGGTAGCGGTGCTGCTGCTGGCCGTGGTGCTGGGGTGCTGCCTGTGGTTCAGCTGGCGCGGGGCACGCCATTTGCAGGCGGTGGCCGACGGGCTGGACACTTTAGCCCAGGGCGGCGCGGTGCAGCTGCCCACCACCGGCTTTGCCGGGGAGCTGGCCGAAAAGCTGAACGAGACCGGCGAGCAGCTGCGCCGCCGCAATGAGATCATCGCCCGGAGAGACACCGCTCGCACCGATTGGATCGCAGGCGTCAGCCATGACATCCGCACGCCGCTGGCGCTGATCCTGGGCTGGGGCGAGCAGCTGCAGCAGGATGAGGCCCTGCCTGCCGCAGCCCGGCAGAAAGCCGCGGGCATCTGCACCCAAAGCGAGAAGATACGGTCGCTCATCGGCGATTTGAACTTGACCAGCAAGCTGCAATACGGCGCACAGCCTTTGCGCCGCAAGGCTGTGACGGTCGGCCCGTTCCTGCGCCGGTGTGCTGCCGAATTTTATGAAAGCCCCGCCGCAGGTGACAGCACCCTTGAACTGGAACTGACCCAGGCGGCAGAACACACGGTGGTGCAGGCGGACGAAGCCCTGCTGCTGCGGGCCATCGAAAACCTTTTGCACAATACTGTCGGCCACAATGCAGCCCCCGTGCATGTCACCATCCGGGCGGATGCGGCGGACGGCATGCTGACCATCCAGGTGACCGACGACGGCCAGGGCTACCCGCCCGCCGTGCTGGCCGTATTGCAGGCTGGCGAAACAGGGGAGAATCCCCCGCACATTTTAGGCCTGCATGTGGTAGAGCAGATCCTAGCCGCCCACGGCGGCACCGCCGCTTTTGCCCAAGCCCTGCCCCACGGCGCGGCCGCTGCTTTGACCCTGCCGCTGTAAAAACAAAACGCCCCCTGCCGGAAAACTCCGGCAGGGGGCGTGCTATTTATAAGCTGGGTGCGGTGGGGTAAACTTACTTCATCAGGCCGCAGACCAGCTGTGCGTAGGCCACGGGGTCCTCGATGGGCAGGCCGGCGATCAGCAGAGACTGGTCATACAGCAGCTCGGCATACTGGTCCACCTTGGCAGTGTCGCCAGCCTCGTGGGCGGCTTTCAGCGCAGCGAAGACAGTGTGGTTGGGGTTCAGCTCCAGCACCTTGGTGCTTTCCACATCACCGGAACCAGGCATCTTGCGCAGGACCTTCTCCATCTCCATCGAAATGCCGCCCTCGCTGGACAGGGTAACAGGATGCTCCTGCAGAGTGGGGTTGACCTTGACTTCTTTGACCTTGCCGTTCAGGGCCTTCTTGATCTCCTCAAACAGGTCCTTGTTCTCGTTGGCGGTCTCCTCGGCGGCTTTCTTTTCCTCCTCGGTCTCCAGGCCCAAATCACCGGCGTTGATGTTCTTGAATTCCTTCTCTTTGTAATCGTGCATCATCTGCAGGCAGAATTCATCCACATCCTCGGTGCACAGCAGCAGGTCGTAGCCCTTGCTCAGCACCAGCTGGGCGTTGGGCAGCTTGCCCAAGCGGTCAGTGTCGTCACCGGCAGCAAAGTAGATGCACTTCTGGCCCTCGGACATCTTCTCGATGTACTCGTCCAGCGTGACCATCTTCTGCTCCTTGGCGGAGTAGAACATCAGCAGGTCGCCCAGCAGGTCTTTGTGCATGCCGTAATCGCCGTAGACGCCAAACTTGATCTGGCGGCCGAAGCTCTTCCAGAAGGTCTCGTATTTCTCGCGGTCGTTGACCAGCATGGCGTGCAGCTCGTTCTTGATCTTCTTCTCCAGGCTGTTGCGGATGAGCTTGAGCTGGCTGTCCTTCTGCAGGGTCTCACGGCTGATGTTCAGGCTCAGATCCTCGCTGTCGACAACGCCTTTGATGAAGCTGAAATAGTCGGGCAGCAGGTCAGCGCACTTTTCCATGATCATCACGCCGGAAGCGTAGAGGGCCAGGCCCTTCTCGTACTCCTTGGTGTAGTAGTCGTAAGGCGTGCGGCCGGGCACAAACAGCAGGGCCGTGTAGGTGGCGGTGCCCTCGGTGCGGCTGGTAATGACCCGCAGCGGGTCAGAGTAGTCCATGAACTTGTTCTTATAGAACTCGTTGTAGTCCTCGTCCTTGACCTCGCTCTTCGGGCGCTTCCAGATGGGGACCATGCTGTTCAGGGTCTCCAGCTCGGTGTAGGTCTCGTACTCGGGCTTGTAGTCGTCGCCGGCGTCTTCCGGCTTCGGCTTCTGGCGGGATTTCTCACGATACATCGTGATGGGGAAGCGGATGTAATCGCTGTATTTCTTGACAAGGTTGGCGATGGTGTAATCGTCCAGATACTCGCTGTAATTCTCGGAGTCGGTATCGTCTTTCAGCACCAGGATGATCTCGGTGCCGACATCGTCCTTGTCGGCCTCGGTGATGGTGTAGCCTTCCACGCCCTTGGACTCCCACTTCCAGGCGGTGTCAGCGCCCTGGGCACGGGAAATGACGGTGACTTTCTGGGCCACCATAAAGGCAGAGTAGAAGCCCACGCCGAACTGACCGATGATGTCGATGTTATCGCTCTGGTTCTCGGTCTTGAAATCGAGGGAGCCGGACTTGGCGATGGTGCCCAGGTTCTTTTCCAGATCTTCCTTGGTCATGCCGATACCGTTATCGGTGATGGTCAGGGTGCGGGCTTCCTTATCGGGCTGGATATGGATCTTCAGGTCATCTTTCGTAATGCCGATGCTGGTGTCGGTCAGGCTCTTGAAATAGCGCTTATCGCAGGCATCGGATGCGTTGGAAATCAGCTCACGCAGGAAGATATCGCGGTTGGTGTAGATGGAGTTGATCATCAAGTCCATCAGTTTTTTGCTTTCGGCTTTGAATTGGTGCATAGCCATAATAAAAGGACCTCGCTTTATTTATATAAATTAGCACTCTTTTAATTTAACTGCTAATGCTAGTTTAGCACTCTTGCGAGCAAACTGCAACCCCTTAAGGCGGATTTAACAGAAATTTTAAAATCCTCTTTTCAAATGGGGATTTTTGCGGTATGCTTACTTTATATATAAAATATAAAAAGGAAAGAAGAAGCCCTATGCAATTATACACCCACACTCTCCCCAGCGGGGCCAAACTTACCGGCTACCTGCGGGACGAAACCAACGAGATGCCTGCCTTCAATATCCGCCCGGCGATGCTGATTTTGCCCGGTGGCGGGTATGCCTTTTGCAGCGCGCGGGAGGCAGACCCCATCGCCATGCAGTTTTTGCAGGCGGGCTATCAGACCTTTGTGCTGGAATACACCTGTGCCCACACGCCGGAGCAGGCCCCGCTGCGCTGGCAGCCGTTGATCGACGCCGCCGGCGCCATCCTGCATCTGCGCCGCAACGCCGCCAAACTGCGGCTGGACCCATTCAAGATCGCGGTCTGCGGCTTCTCGGCTGGCGGGCACCTGGCCGCGTCCACCGCCATTTTGTGGGACGCCGCCCCCGTGCAGAAAGCCCTGGGTATCACCGCCGAGGAAGCCCGCCCCGACGCTGTTGTGCTGGGCTACCCGGTCATTACGTCGGGCATCAAGACCCACGGCGGGTCCATCGCCAACCTGGCCGGGGACGATACCGCCCTGCAGGCGATCTTCAGTCTGGAAAACCAGGTGCGCGGCGATCTGCCGCCGTTCTTCATCTGGCACACCGTGGCCGACCAGGCTGTGCCGGTGGAAAACTCGCTGCTGCTGGCCAGCGCCCTGACCGAAAACCACGTGCCCTACGAGCTGCACCTTTTCACCCACGGCGGGCATGGCTCCAGCACCTGCACGCAGGAGGTCAACACCCCCAACCGCCACAACGCCGCCTGGGTGTCCCTGTGCACCGATTGGCTGGCTGAAACCTTACATTTTCATCTGTAACAGGGAGGGGAGTATATGAAGATCGCATTTTACCAAATGCGCCCCTTCGACGAGCAGGCGTATATCGAGCAGTTCAGCAGGGAGTTCGGCATCGACTACGTGACGATCCCCGGCGCACCCTGCCCGGAAAATCTGGACAAGGCCGCAGGCTGCGATGCCGTCAGCCAGAATCCCTGCGAAATTCTGCCCGAGTACGTCGAGGCCTGGGCCAGGATGGGCGTAAAGTACCTGCTTTGCCGCAGCATCGGCTACGATCATATCCCGCTGGAGACCGCCAAAAAGCTGGGCATGCGGGTAGCCCACAGCCACTACCCGCCGGAAGGTGTGGCCAACTACGCCATCATGCTGATGCTGATGTGTACCCGCAAGATGAACCAGACCATGTTGCGTGCCGCCGCCCAGGATTACACGCTGCCCGGCAAGATGGGCAAGGATCTGTCCAACTGCACGGTAGGCGTCATCGGCACCGGCAAAATCGGCCGCACTGTCATTGCCCATTTGCAGGGCTTCGGCTGCAAAATTTTGGCCTACGACCTGTACCAGAGCGACGAGGTGGCCCAAATGGCCGAGTATGTCCCGCTGGACGAGTTGTACGCCCGCAGCGACGTCATCACCCTGCACACCAATGCCACCGCCGAGAACCACCACCTCATCAATGACGAGTCGCTGGCCAAGATGAAGGACGGCGTGCTCATCGTCAACACCGCCCGCGGTGCGCTGATCGACGAAGAGGCGTTGATTGCTGCGCTGGAAAGCGGCAAGGTCGGCGGCGCCGGGCTGGATGTGGTCGAGGAGGAGAACGACCTCGTCTACTTCAACCGCGCCGGCGCTGCGCTGCCCCACCGTACGATGAACATCTTGCGCAGTATGCCCAATGTCATCGTCAGTCCCCATAACGCCTTTTATACCGACGTGAACGTGGCCAGCATGGTGCGCAGCGGCTTTGAGGAACTGACAGACTTTGCCGCGGGCCGCTCCAACCCCTGCGAGGTGCCGCTGTGACCGTGGAACCCGGCCGCAGTGGCGAGAACTGGGATGACCTGCCGCGCATTGCGGCAGGGGACAGCTTTGACTTTGCCTGCGCCGGGTGCGGCGGCTGCTGCCGCGGACGGCGGGATCTGGTGCTGTCCGGGTACGATCTGTACCGCATCGCCCGGCGGCTGGGGTTGTCGCCCCGCATCGTGGCGGGAGCGTTCGGCAAAAGCTACCTGGCCCCGCAAACGCTGCTGCCCGCCCTGCGCCTGACCCCCGACCCCAGGACCGGAAACTGCCGCTTTTTTGAGGGCAGCGCCTGCGCCATCCATGCGGCGCGGCCGCTGGCCTGCGCGCTGTACCCGCTGGGGCAGAGCATCGACCCTGTGACGGCGAAAATCGAATATTACGTGCAGACGCCGCTTTGCGGGGCGCGGACAGACAGTGGCCGTGTGCTGAACGATTACCTGACCGATGCCGCCATTTTGGACCGTGCGGGCATCGACGCCCGCTGGGCCGTGGTGTGTACCCGCTTGTCCGAGCAGCTGCAGGCTGCCGCTGACCACCCGCATTTTGCCGCTGCCGTAAAGCGTGTGGAGCGGGCGCTGTATTATGACTACGAACTGGGGGACGATTTTTACCCGCAGTTCCAACAGAATATTGAGATTTTGCAGCCGCTTTTGGAGAAGCTGCTGGCATAAAAAATACCCGGACCTTATAAAAAGGTTCGGGCTTTTTGTTTAGATGAACACTGAACGAAAATAGAGGTGTAGGGGTGGATGCTTGCATCGACCCCTACAGATAGGGTTCGAGCCAATCAGCAGAAGAAAAATCCGCCCGGCCGCCCGGTGCAGCAGCAGCTTAGCAGCTGGCAGAACATCATATACAGCCAAAAGGACAGGCAGAACCGGCCCGGATTGCCGCTGGGCTGGGCGTAGGGCTGCTGAGACCCAGCGTAGCTTTGGCCGGGATTTTGCAGCTGGTCCAGCAGGTTTTGGTAGGCGTAGTTGTTGGGCTCCATGTTCACGGCGGTGCGGGCTTCGTCCCGGGCGCGGATGTTATTGCCCAGGCCCTGGTTGGCCAGCGCGGCGTAGTAGTGCCACTGGGCGGTGCGCTCGTTCTGGGCGATACCGTTCAGGGTGTTCAGGGCTTCCTCATAAAATCCGCTGCGGATGTAGTTGGCTGCGGCGCGCAGTTCGGGGCTTTCCTGGCCGGTGGTGTAGGTCTGGCGCGCCCCGCCGGAGGTGCTGTAATACCCAAACCCGAACGGTCCAAAGCCAAACCCGCCGGTTCCGCCGCCAAAGGGGTTGCCGTACTGCTGGTTGTAGCCGCTTTGCTGGCCGTATCCCTGCTGGCTGTAGCTGCCCTGGGGATTGCCGTAGCTGCCATAGTTCTGGCCGCCGCTCTGCTTCATCCGCATGATCTCGCTGTAGGCGGCCTGTACTTCTTTAAAATGCTCCTCGGCCGTGGGGTCGTTGGGGTGCAGGTCGGGATGGTACTGCTTGCATTTCTGGCGGTAGGCTTTTTTGATGGTCTCGTCGTCGGCACCGGGGGTGATGCCCAAAACGCTGTACGGATCGGTCATTTCTGCTTCCCCTCTCTGTGCTTACGGATCGGCGCATACTTGCTCCACACGCCGGAATAAATGGTATTGTACAATAGTTTCCCCTCCGGGGTCTCTTTTAATATGGGCAAAAGTTCAAACTGCTGGGCGCACAGCCCCATCTGCTGGGTCAGCAGGTCGTGGCAGCGGTCCTCAAATTCAGTGGGGGGCAGGGTGTCGTGCAGCTCTTGCAGCGCGTTGAACTGCCCCTTGCGGGCATCCTTGGGCAGGTCGTCGTAGGCGTCCATTAAATAAATGAATCCGCCCAACCCCCGGCCCATGGCCTGCAGGGTGGGGGACCAGATGTCCTCCCGGCAGGCGAACACCGCGCCCAGCAGGTCGCCAAAGGCGCGGCATAAAGCGTCCAGATCATGGGAGCCTGCTTTTTCCAGCGCGTTCAGCGCCTCCAGCTGTGCCGTGATGGCCGCCGTCTGGCGGGGCCAGCGCGCCCGGATGGCGGGCAAGTACGGCTCCAGCTTTTGCGCCTGGTGCAGGCTGGCACGGCTGTGGTCATCCTGCCAGTTGTCCAAAAAATTGTAGTACGCCAGTGCAATGGTCATATCAGCGGCGTAGTCCAGAAATTCGTTGGCGGCGCGGGGCCGTGCCTTGATGGGGTGCGGCGCGCACCGTCCGGCGGAGAATTGCGTTTCCGGCTCATACAGCGCCGAGTGCAAAATGGCGATAAATGCCAGATCGTAACTTAACGTCAGCTGGCCGGGCAGGCCGTACTTTTGGCCCAGCGTGCGGCAAAGGCCGCAGTAGTAAGCCTGGTAGCGGTCCAGCTCCGGCTTTTCCAACCCTTTGTGGTAGATGGTAACATACCCGAACATGGTGCGTCAACTCTTTTTAATGAACTGGTTGTGACACTTGGGGCAGGTGATGGAAATTTTGCCGCGCCCGCGGGGCACCCGCAGCTGCTGCCCGCACTGTGGGCAGCGGAAGTAGCGGTACTGCTTGCGCTGCTTAAAGCGCAAAATGTACCGGTTGGCCCAGTCCACGACTTTGTTTTGCAGGGTGAGATATTTTAAATTTTCCGCATATCGTTTGGAACGATTGCGGCTGAGCACCCGGAAATAGCTGTAGATCAGCAAAATCAGCCCCAGCCAGTACAGCACTGGGCTGACCCAGGCCCCCACAATGACCAGAATAAACGAAACAATGCAAAGGAACCCGCCCAACTGGTCAAACCCATACCGCCCGGACATAAACCGCTGAAACCAGCTTCTCATGAAAAAACCACCTTTTTATCAATGTCTACAGCGTATTATCCCACACAAATATTGGCAAATCGTGAACAGGAGGGGAAAAGAGTTTGAACAAAAAGGGAAAATGAAGAAGCCAAAGTGAACAGATAGCGTGTGCGTAGTGCATGAGTCGGATAACTCGCTTTGCCAATTACCCAATGGCTACTTGCACAACTTCTCGTATGCACTTTTTACAATTTTTGCCATTAAAATCCGACGTTGAGCCAAAAAATCCGGATAGGGCAATAACTCGAAATTTTCAGGCAGAGCATTTTGCGCACAAGCTAATTTATATGCATCTTTGCCAATCTTGTCTTTGTACCGGGCCACATACTCTGTTGGTGGGGCATCCGAAATATCAATATTTGTTGTATAATCCAAATAGGTAAAGTTTGCAATTTGGTTTCTATCGCGGTCATTGTTATAACCAATTTGTTCAAGATAGTGCTTTGGGAAGATGTGATGTTTGTCAATGGAGTTTTTACCTCCGTTTGCTCCGGTAACAAAATATTGCGATAGAGGAACATTGCTGAATAGCATGGGAGTGCCTAAAACATTGAGTGCTGCAATATATCCATACCAAGCGGGTGATGTGGCTGACGAACTATTTAATTCAGATGGTAGAGAATAGGTGAAGTAATCATCAGTAAATCTGTTTTTGATTACTGAATCCAGATAAGCAACGAATTCATTTGCGTTATGAACATCTCTTAAATCAGCGAATTGCTTCTCGACTTCTGTTTCTGTTGAGCCTGTATAGAAGCCTGTAATAGTAGACATGAAAATCCATTTGCAGATAATCCTTTGCAGATCAACAGAGGAAACTTTATAATCATACTTCCCGATTAAATATAAAACGTAGCTAAAGACTACAGCGTTTGAAGATGCAACGAAACTACTCTTTAGGTACCCGGCGGATACAAATAAATTCATAAACGAGTGCCAATTGTTAAGGTTGGTAACAATGTCAAGCGAATTTTTGAAAATCCTCAGATTATCCTCACGCACCGTTTGCGTAATCTCACCGGTTTTCAAGTTTTTACCGCGGAGTAACATGTACGCATAACGAAGTCGTGCTCTCCTAAAACCTACACCGACAGACATACGAATAAGGTGCGATGGGTCTACAAAAAGTATCTGATTATAAGATGTTTTATCAGCAGGAACCCTTGACGCGGCACAGAACTGGTTGATTTTGTTATGCACGTCATTATCATAAACGGCAATCAAGGTTTCAATGAAGTTTTTCTCTGTCAAGGTTTGCCCGCCAGAATTGACACGGACAAAAATATCAGCAACATCTTGCTCGTCTGCTTTTGAATTTATTTTTAACGTCGGTAAGGAATAAATTCCGAGATTAAGGAGGTCGTTAATATTCTTTTCAATTAAATCTTCTTCATCTTCTGTGAGCAGATTTTCGTTGTTTTTCTCACGGCTTTCGTTTGCGGATTTTATGAAAGCTTTCCTGAATTTGGAAACATTATGCTCTTGGTCAGCAGCAAATACGCGACTGATTTCGCTTATCCATTCAGGATTTCGTTCATATGCTTGAGTCCAAACTGCAAATTCGCGTGTGAGAGGATTAAATGAGATTTTGATAGTTCTTTCATTGTAATTTTTATCTTTGATGGTTACTCCATATATTGCAGCAAGCAATGCAGTTAATCGCTGTTGCCCATCGATAACAAGATCTTCTGGCCGCTTAAAAGTCTTTTCGTTCTTTCCGATATGGTCTGTATTTTCATAATTATCAGGAGACGACCAGAGCATAATATAACCAATCGGGTATCCTTTCATCATCGAGTCGAGCAATTCACGAACCTTATTATCTTTCCAGACAAAGGGGCGCTGAAGGTCAGGTAAACCAATGCGTCCGTTTTTTACATCAGATAGCAAATCAGCCACTTTGCTGGGGATATTATCGAACAATTCCTTTCCCAAGTTTTGCGCCTCCTTTAGCGTTTCATTTCGTATTCCTTTCCAGCTTCACCACGCACTCGAGCATTGTCCCAGATTCCAAGGGCAGTTCTGTTACTTCCTGCCCATTCACAGGAACCGGAAAATTGAACACCATGTTCCTGATCCAGTTTCCATCCTTCTGTTTTTCTGGATACAGGTCAATTCGTTCAATAAACGCTCTCATAAACTCTTTTTGCTCGATTTCCGTGGCAGCACTGTATACTTCATCGAAGGCCAGTAGAAGTTGGTAAATATTATCGCCGGAGATTTTCTCCTGGCGGATACTCTGAATCTGGCTCTTCACTTCATCTATCTGTGTCTCGATTTCTTCTATTCTACCATACTGTTCGTCATATCGACGCTGCAAATCCAAAATTTTTCTATCAAAATAGGGATCGTTAATATCCAGCGTGTCCATCTGACGCTCCAGCCTTGCTTTAATGCCCAAGGTCTGACGAAGCTGTGCCTGGAGTGTAGAAAGCTGCTTTTCCAAATCCTCGGTATCAACGGATGTCCCTATTTTCTCTTTGATTGCCTTTGAAAATTGCGGGTCATTGACCATAGCCGAAATGATTGCCGCAACCATGCGGTTCATTTCCGTCTGCTCAATGTTCACACGGAAGGTGCATTTGTGCCCGGTTGCGCCTAACGTGTTTTTGCAGTAATAGTAATAGCGGGTTTTCTTATCCTTGCTGTGTGCCTTGGCTATATTTCCATAAAGGCTTTTACCGCAGCAAGGGCATTTTAGGATACCAGACAATATATGTGCGTGCTCCGGGTCAATTACTTTTTCTCTCCTAAAGGCGTTGGCCTTCCGTTTATCCTGTGCCAGGTTCCAATCTTCTTCCGAAATAATTGCCTCATGCTGGCCATCGTAGATTGGGAACTCGTCTTGCTCGACCACGTGCATCTCGTTTCTTGTTCCCAGCTTCTTTTCCGTTCTGCGTCTGCCGTAGGCGATCTTCCCCATGTAAACAGGATTGTCCAGAATATCTTTCACAAAATTGGAAGAAAAACCAGGGATAGTACCATTCTGACGGATTTTCTTTTTGTATCCGTGGTCATTCAAATACTTTGCTACACCGTTGATCCCATCGTTGGTATGGATATATCTGTCGTAAATAAGCCGTACCACTTCCACTTCATCTTCGGCAATTTCCAATTTGCCATCCACTAATTTGTAGCCATACGGGGCAAATCCGCCGTTCCATTTTCCCTCACGGGCTTTCTGCTCACGACCTGCCATTGTCTGCGTCCGAATGTTTTCACGTTCAATTTCCGCCACAGCAGAAAGGACGGAGATCATCAGCTTGCCGGAATCTTTGGAAGAATCAATGCCATCCTCCACACAAATCAGGTTGACACCAAAGTCCTGCATCAGCTGTAAGGAATTGAGAACATCCGCCGCATTTCTTCCAAAGCGGGAGAGTTTGAACACCAGTACAAACGAAATATCGTCCTTGCCCTGTTGGATGTCACTCAGCATCCGCTGGAACTCCAGCCTCCCCTGGATGTTCTTGCCGGAGAAGCCCTCGTCAGAATACTCTCCGACAATGGTCATATCTTCATACTCGGCATACTTCCGCAGCTTATCCTTCTGGGCGTCCAGACTGTATCCATCCACCTGCATGGAGGTGGAAACTCTTGTGTAAATATAGCACTTAGTCCGTCTTTTCATGGCTGGAACTCCTTTCTCCGGCATGTTTCTGTTCAGCCGGTGATTTTATCAATCCCTCATTGCGGATGTAATACTCCAAAAGACGCAGGACATATTCTGGCGCATGGCGGTTATCCAGTTCCCATTCCGTTACCGTCCGATAGGGGATATGAAAGAATTTACAAAAGTCCTTACGGTTCATACCGGTCATTTCCCGCAGTTCTTTTATTTTGGTTTTGCAGTCCATCGCACCATCTCCATAAACAAAAAAACACACGTTGCGTAATTATTATAGCATTGGCTTAATAATTACACAACGTGTAAATTGTAAACTTTTAAGCAGCGTCGGCAAAAGAGCTGCTTTGCTCCGTGCCTGGCTGTTCCTGCAAAGAAACAGGAGCAGCCATCTGGTGCCGCTCTAAGACTTGATTTCCATATTTCAGCATCAATTTTGTCATTACATCAATACAGCGATCAAAAGCCGCATTATATTTCGGATCATCATAGATTTTGCTCAATAGGCCGCTCCTTTCTCCTGTGACCACCACAGGCATACGCATCCAGCACTTCCTTTGGAATACGATCCAACATAGCAACAGCGTCAGCATAGTCCCGCCGCAGCTTGGCATCGGCCAGCTGCTTCAAAGTGCTTTCCTGGGTTGCTTTTTTCAGAGACTGCTCCAGCAGAGCATTCTCCTGTTTCAGCTTTTTGTTCTCTACGGTGGTTTCCGTAAATGCCACCTGATACTTCTTCAAGGTGCTGTGCATCTGCTCTACCGCAGGGATATACTTATCCAGCAGGGCCGAAATCTCGGTAGCTCTGCTTTTGGCGTTAAAGGCTCCGATACCGGATAGCAGTTCCTCCAGTTTGGCCTTTTGCTTGGTCAGTCGGGTCATCTCTTTGAACACTCTGGGCGGGATATGGTCACGTCCGGTCTGGCTGGCGCTTTCCCCACGCTCCAGGTCCGGGTATTTGAGCACCATGTATTCCCAAAACTTGTCCTGCCACTGGGTCAGCTTTTTCTTGTTTCCTACGATCTCCTTGGCGCTGAGCCTGCCGTCCGCAGTCAGCGGGACAAAAGAAAGGTGCATATGGGGCGTTTTCTCGTCCATATGCACCACAGCGGATATGATTGTTTTGGGGTCTTGGTTTTGCTGGAGAAAGGCCAGCGCCTCTTGAAAATAGGCTCTGATTTCAGATTTCTTCTTTCCCTGAAAGAACTCCGGTGTGGCAGTTACCAGGGCTTCCACGACTCGAACACTGTCTGACCGGGTACGGCAACCGGCTTCTTTGATCTGCCGCTCTGCCTCCGCACGATATTTTCGTTCCGGCTCGATCAAATGGAAATTGTACTTGCTCCTGCTGATGTCCACATCGGGATTGCTGGCGTATTTCTCTTTGGTTCGCTCGTTGTGGGCTTCAATATTCCCGATCTCCGGCCCCTTGTACTTGGCAAAGCGGAGAATGGCATACTGCGGCTTGCTCATACTCTGTCCCTCCGTTTCTGCCAGATCAGGTCGTAGCCCAGCACATCGGCCAGCTCCACAACCTCCTTGTAGCGAATAGATTCACGCTGGAGCTTGGCCGACAGGTTGGAAACACTGTCCGACCAGTCGTATTCCTCATGGAGTAGGTCAACTACCTCTTGCATTGTGTATCCCGCTCGGACGATCTGCGCCTTAATCTCGTTGCGTACCGTCATAATCAAAAATCCTCCTACATTTACTTGATAAAAAAGCGAAGCTGGTACGCCCTCAGGCATAGCCGCTTCGCCGTGTCGTGAAAAATTCTCTTGTTACCAAATTCCTTCAGAATTGCCGGTGCGATGTCCTGTCCATCATCCGCACCTTCCGACTTTCCCGTTCCGTGTGACCTGGCTCGAAACCGTGCGTTTTCCCATGATTCCATGCACCCGGTTCACCGGGGCGAGAAGCACGGTTTCGTAAAATAATTTCTGCCAATCGTCAAATACTTTTCGATTCTCACTTGCCTTGATTTACCCCTCCAATTTTGCCGGTAATTTTGAACCATAACCACCGAATTGCAATAAAGGGAGAACAGCGGTCAATCACTGCGTACGTACGTACAGCGTCCGATTCCCAGTGTTAGTGCCGCCATTCCTCCGGCACATCTTCCGGTACGTACGTACGGATCGAATCACCGGAAAACACCGACATATTGTTTCTCACCAGTACCTCAATCCCCAGAAATCCACGCACCCGACGTCCGGCTGCGTTGGTCACATTGTTGCAGTATTCCAGATTGTAGCGGCTCTGGC
>ERZ827452.2273-NODE-2273-length-15003-cov-12.409754_pt1 | contig 15003 bp, 17 predicted proteins | sample MGYA00519866_ERZ827452 | MGnify/ENA primary metagenome ERZ827452 (study PRJEB31778, sample SAMEA3449307) | human gut metagenome | biome: human gut; feature: human-associated habitat; material: faeces | place: United Kingdom | collected 2010/2012 ... | reverse complement strand
AAACAAGAAAAACGCTTCTGGAGTGCTGACCAAAAGCGTTTTGTCTACAGTCTGAAGCTGAGTCTACTGATTCAGCTTCTTTTTTACACGCTAAAACATTTTTAAATTCTTAAAAAATATTTTCAAACAGAGAGAGAACTGAGAGTATGGTAAATCACATCAATAATACAACAAGGCCTAAACTTCATGGTTCGACACCCATGAAGAAGGCCCTGAAGTCAATTGACAAAAATGCAATGGAAAAGCTTAGACTGGAGATCATCCCACCCGATGAAATCTGTCTGAAGCCTGAACTATTGAAATAAATAAAACAGGCAGGAGGATACAGAAAAGAATAAACAGTTGATGGCAACCAGAAGTTACTCGTGCAAAAGACTTTTGGAGGCTTCCTTTAGTGTACCCTAAAATCCATTCATTTTTAATTATTATAGGTCAGAAAGGGATGAAAAACAACCTGAAAATGGAGAGAAACAGGGCAAAGCAGAAGTTAGTCGTGCAATTCTTTTTCTGAAGCGTGGCAGTAGAAGTTACTAATGCAATCAACTTAGAGAAAATAAAATAAATTATTTTGTAAGATTCCGTCATTGAAAACCATGAACTATATAGAGGGACAGTTAAGCCTCAAAAAAGTGTAGCAGCAAATCTTATGATGGAAAGGAAAATGTGAGTGGAAAACAAGAAACGGATGAAAAAGGGAAGAGTAATTATTGCATTTTTATTAGCAATGTTTTTTGCGGTAAGTGCACCGGCACAGGAAGTGAGGGCGGAAGACTACAAAAATGAAGGTTCAACGCTTACGGTTGCTGTAGACAATAAGACGCAGGAATATGATCTTTTAAAAATACAGCCGATAACAACCTTATTTAACTGTGAAATCATTATGGCATTCAGAGCGGACGAAGGACTTTGCATGACCTTTACCACATCTAGCGCGGGACCGGCAAAAATTATTGGAGTAAAAGATATTAAAGTCCAGCAAAAGGTGTGGTACGGATGGAAAACAGTGTTTACTTCTGAAGGTGCGGAATCGTATGATTGTTCAATTTTTGGAGCAGATTTGGTTTATCCTGATGCTATCAAGGATAAAACTTACCGTGTTATCTGCACCCACTATGCCGATTACGATGGCTACGAAGAAGTCGTGAACGACACCGGTGCTTTCAAATATACATATTAATTAACTATTAACCAACGAAACTTTTAATTTGCTACACTTCATAAAACTGAATAACGTCATATCGGCAGCGTAAATAGCGACTGCCCAAGCAACACCATGGGGGTGGGAGTAGAGACAGGTATTCAAAAGTATGCTAGACCTGCATAAGGGTAAAACGAAGGGAAAATAAAATAAACTGCGATTGTCATAGTGGGTGGGACAAAAATCTTCACGTGAAAGTATAAAGGGGGAAATCTTTCAGGAAAAAGATAGAACTGAACGCCTTACGGCGAAAGGACATGTATGTCAGGGTTGACAAAAGCAGGAAAAGAAAGAGAGATTATTATACGAATGAGAAGGATACAATGGGGTAATCCGATGATAAAGTCTGCAGGCTACGATGCGCAGCAACAAATGCTGGAGATCGAGTTCGCAAGTAACGGTCAGATATGGCAATTTGAAAATGTGCCGGAAGATATCTGGTACCGATTTCGGAGTTATCTCCGCCCGGAGTTCTTTTTCCATAATTTTATTATGGGTCGTTATCCGGAGAGACAAATGCAGGAGAATGCGTAGAAAATCGCAGCATACGAAGGGAATACAAAAAAGGGGAACAATATAATGTCAGAAAGCCGCAGAGGATAGGGGAATCCGCTGCGGCTTTTAAAGTTTTGCATAAATCTCTTTCCCAAAAAAGTGGAATATGCTATACTGTTACAGAAGTCTTGTCTGACGTCAGGGAGGGCTTCAGAATTAGGAAGAGAGACATTAAAGTATTCATGGCAAGAGAACAACTTCAACAGACATCACCGGAGGACCGGCGGCGAAGAGTGCAGCGTTTGAAGAAGACGATCGTGGGTATAGTGGCAGCAGGACTGGTGATCCCGCTTATGTGCTGCGTGTATCTAATCTGCAGGCTGCATACGATCAACGGGATTCTGGACGATCTGAATCGGAGACTGGATGAACTGGAAACCGGGATTCAGAGATTGCAGACCGAACAGCAGCTTTTGCAGGAGGAAGCACAGACGACCGGGCAGACTTCACAGATACCGCAGGAGGAATCTGTGCAGGGAAGCGCGGATCCGGTGACGGATGCTCATTCCGGGCAGGAACAGATCCACAAGGTATATCTGACTTTTGACGATGGCCCCAGCATTTATACGAATGATATCCTGGATATTTTAGACAGGTATCAGGTAAAGGCTACCTTTTTCGTAGTGGGCAGGGAAGGAACGGATGCGGAAGAAGCACTGCAGCGGATCGTGGAAGATGGGCATACGTTAGGAATGCATTCTTACAGTCATAAATATAAGGAACTGTACGAATCCATGGATAGCTTCACGCGGGATTTTGAGCAGATCAGGGATTATGTCTATCAGGCGACCGGTGTGGAGAGCGGTTATTATCGTTTCCCGGGAGGAAGTTCCAATACGGTCAGTGAGATCGATATGCATGAATTCATTGATTATCTGGAGAGCCAGGGAGTGGAGTATTACGACTGGAATGTGTCTTCCGGAGACGGAGGCAGCATGAAACTCACCACGGATACGCTGTTAGAGAACTGCACGAAGGATATTGACACGAGAGATACGTCAATCATACTTCTGCATGATTCCGCAGAAAAACCAACGACAGTGGAGGCACTGCCGGAGATTATAGAGAATATTCTGGCGAGACCGGATACGGTGATCCTGCCGATCACGGAGAATACCAAGCCGGTGCATCACCAGTAAACATAAAAACATTCACAAATAAAAAACAAATTTAAAGAAATAAACGGAGGTACATCATCATGGGATTTTTCTCAGATTTGAAAGAAGATCTGTCTCAGGCGGTCAATGAACTGATGCCGGAGGAGAATCTGGATCAGGCAGCTGCCGAAGAACTCAAGGAACAGCCGGTGGAAAATACGCAGGAACCGCTGCGGGAAGAGATTCCTGAAGCGCAGACCGCAGAGGATGCGAAGGATAACGTGGCATTCGAAGAGATGCTGAAAAACCTGGATTCTATTGAGATTCCGCAGGAACAGAAAACAGAAGAACAGCCGGCAGAGAAAGTAGCAGAAGAGATGCCGCGGGCAGAAGAGACTGGGGAAAAAGTCGCACCGGAACTGGATTTAGACAGTGTACTTCAGAACGATATGACAGTAGAAAAGGTTCTGGAGCAGGAAAATACAGAGAAGAACAAAGGAGCAGAGAAGAGAATGGATGTAAAAGTTACATCAGATGAAACCGCAGTTATTACTGCCGGAATGGTGATCACCGGTGATGTAAGTTCCGAAGGATCTATGGATCTGGTAGGTACGATTAATGGAAATATTGATATTCTGGGCAAACTGAATATTACCGGATATATCAATGGTAATTCCAAGGCAGCTGAGATTTTTGCAGAAGGTGCGAAGATCAACGGCGAGATCTTGAGCGAGGGCTCTGTGAAGATCGGAGCGAGCACGGTTGTCATCGGCAACATTTCCGCTACCAGCGCAGCTATCGCAGGTGCAGTAAAGGGTGATATTGATGTGAAGGGCCCTGTAATTTTGGATTCTTCTGCTATCGTAATGGGCAATATTAAGTCCAAGTCCGTACAGATCAACAACGGTGCAGTTATCGAAGGTATGTGCTCTCAGTGCTATGCTGATGTCAGCCCTACTTCTTTCTTCGATGATTACAAGCCAGAGAAAAGAAAAGCAAAATAAGGAGCAGATAACAATGAAGAGAATATTACTGAAACTTAGCGGAGAAGCACTGGCAGGAGAGAAGAAGACCGGTTTTGACGAGGCAACTGTCAGAAAGGTTGCATTACAGGTAAAAGAACTGGTAGACGATGGCATTCAGGTAGGAATCGTCATCGGCGGAGGCAATTTCTGGAGAGGTCGTTCCAGTGAAAATATTGATCGTACCAAAGCGGATCAGATCGGTATGCTTGCCACCATCATGAACTGTATCTATGTCTCTGAGATTTTCCGCTCGGTAGGCATGATGACCAACATTTTAACCCCCTTTGAGTGCGGATCATTTACCAAGCTGTTCTCCAAGGACAGAGCCAATAAGTATTTTGCAAAAGGCATGGTAGTATTTTTCGCAGGCGGTACGGGACATCCCTATTTCTCCACGGATACCGGTGTAGTACTTCGTGCCATTGAAGTAGAAGCAGATGTTATTCTGCTGGCTAAGGCTATCGACGGTGTCTACAATGCGGATCCTGCCAAGGATCCCACTGCGAAGAAGTACGATGAAGTATCTATTGATGAAGTCATTGCGAAGAACCTTCAGGTAGTGGATATGACCGCATCCATCCTGGCAAGAGATAACAAAATGCCTATGTGGGTATTCGGATTGAACGAAGAGAACAGCATCGTGAATACCATGAAGGGGAAATTTAGCGGAACCAAAGTAACCGTGTAACAGATATCATTAACCTATAAAATGAAAAAGCGCGTAGCGCAGAAGAGAGGACAATATGGACGCAAGAGTACAGGTATATAGTGAGAAAATGCAGAAGGCTTATGAATTTCTGACAGCAGATTTTGCTGCTATCCGTGCAGGACGTGCAAATCCTCACGTACTGGACAAATTAAGAGTAGATTATTACGGAACCCCTACCCCCATCCAGCAGGTAGGTAACGTAACCGTTCCCGAGGCACGTATCATCCAGATCGCTCCCTGGGAGAAGTCTCTGATCAAGGAGATTGAGAAAGCGATCATGACTTCCGATATCGGTATCAATCCTTCCAACGATGGCAGTGTGATCCGCCTGGTATTCCCCGAGCTTACCGAGGACCGCAGAAAGGATCTGGTAAAAGAAGTAAAGAAGAAGGGTGAGGAAGGCAAAGTAGCTATCCGTAATATCAGAAGAGACGGCAACGATGCATTCAAGAAGCTGGCTAAGAGTGAAGTGTCTGAGGATGAGATCAAGGGTCTGGAGGACGAACTGCAGAAGCTGACCGACAAGTATGTGAAGGATATTGATGCTCTGATCGACAGCAAGTCCAAGGAGATCATGACAGTTTAGTAAGCCCGGAAAGGCTTAAAAGAAGACATAGAAGGCATAGAATATGGAACAAAATCTGAAAATTCCAAATCATGTAGCGATCATTTTAGACGGGAACGGCCGCTGGGCAAAAGCAAAGGGAATGCCCCGCAACTACGGTCATGTTCAGGGAGCCAAGACGGTGGAAGTAATCTGCGAAGAGGCATACCGTATGGGGATTCAGTACCTGACGGTATATGCTTTCTCCACAGAGAACTGGAACCGTCCGCAGGACGAAGTGGATGCGTTGATGAAGCTGCTTCGGAATTATATGAAGACTTGTCTGAAGACGGCGGAGAAGAACCGTATGTGTGTCAGAGTTCTGGGAGACAAGACAAGACTGGATGAAGATATCCGGAATAGGATCGCGGAACTGGAAGAGGCGACGAAGAACAATGACGGTCTGCATTTCCAGATCGCCATCAATTACGGAGGCAGGGATGAGATCGTCCGTGCAGTAAAAAAATTATCTGCGAAGCTCCAAAGCGGCGAAGTGGATCCTGCGGATATTACGGCGGATACCCTGGAGAACTATCTGGATACCGCAGGTATTCCGGATCCGGATCTGCTGATCCGCACCTGCAATGAGCAGAGGATTTCCAATTTCCTGCTGTGGCAGCTGGCGTATACGGAGTTGTATTTTACCCCGGTTCCCTGGCCGGATTTCACAAAAGAAGAATTGATGAAGGCTGTGGAAGCATATAATCATAGAGACAGAAGATATGGCGGTCTGAAGGAGGAATAGCTTATGTTTTGGACCCGTTTGCTCAGTGGTGTCGTGCTGCTTGTCATCGCACTGGCTACGTTTTGCTTCGGCAATGTATTTCTGGCAGTGCCGTTGTGGCTGATTTCTCTGATCGCATACAGAGAACTTACCAAAGCATTAAAATGTGCAACGGATGAGAAAAAATTTAACGCACTGGAATGGATCGGTTTTGTGGGCGTGACGGCATATTATGCAACGCTGTTTTTCACCAGGGATCATACATTATTGCTCATGTGCATTGTCGCTTTGTTCATGGCGGAAATGTTCTGCTATGTGGCAGCTTTCCCGAAATATCAGGCAAATCAGGTGATGGCAGCGGTATTTTCTTTCCTGTATGCACCGGTAATGTTGTCCTTTGTCTATCTGACCCGTGAGTGTGAGACCGGAATCTACCTGGTATGGCTGATCCTGATCAGTTCCTGGGGATGTGACACCTGTGCTTATGTGGTAGGCAAGCTGATCGGTAAGAAACATATTTTCCCGGAGTTGAGTCCTCATAAGTCCCTGGAGGGATGCATCGGCGGTGTCGTGGGAGCGGCTCTGATCGGCGGTCTGTATGCACATTTCTTCGTGGAAGCGGCATTTCCGGATCGGACGATCACATGGATCATTGCCTTTATCTGCGCAGCAGGTGCGGTAATGAGCATGGTGGGAGATCTGGCGGCATCCGCGATCAAGAGGAACCACAATATCAAGGATTATGGCAAACTGATCCCCGGACATGGTGGGATCATGGATCGTTTTGACAGTATGACGGTGACTGCACCGATGACGTATTTTCTTGCCATTCTGATGATTGGACTGCGTTAGTCCGAAAGGAAGATACAAGGAGCGTAGCATTATGAAAAAAATAGCAATCCTGGGATCTACCGGTTCTATCGGAACCCAGACCCTGGAGGTCGTTCGCAATAATTCCGAACTGCAGGTGGTAGCGCTTGCAGCCGGAAAAAGTGTAGAACAGATGGAACAGCAGATCAGAGAATTCCATCCTCTGATCGCAGGTATGTGGAGCGAGGAAGCGGCAGCAGACTTACGCAGCCGTGTGGCGGATCTTCCTGTGAAGGTTGTCACGGGCATGGATGGGCTGTTAGAGATCGCCGTACTGTCCGAGTCCCAGGTATTAGTGACGGCGATTGTGGGCATGATTGGTATCAGACCGACGATTGCGGCCATTGAGGCAGGGAAGGATATCGCTCTTGCGAATAAGGAGACACTGGTAACCGCTGGGCACATCATTATGCCGTTAGCGGCGAAGATGGGAGTGAAGATCCTGCCGGTAGACAGTGAACACAGCGCGATCTTCCAGTCATTGAACGGGGAACCGAAAGGCAGGATCGAGAAGATCCTGCTCACCGCGTCCGGCGGACCCTTCCGTGGCAGGACCAGAGAGCAGCTTGTAAATATTCAGGTGGAGGATGCCCTGAAGCATCCCAACTGGTCCATGGGACGGAAGATTACGATTGATTCTTCCACACTGGTGAACAAAGGACTGGAAGTCATGGAAGCAAAATGGCTGTTCGGTGTGGAGCTGGATCAGATCCAGGTCATCGTGCATCCCCAGAGTATCATTCATTCCGCAGTACAGTATGTGGACGGTGCAGTGATCGCACAGCTGGGAACGCCGGACATGAAGCTTCCGATCCAGTACGCGCTGTTCTATCCGGATCGCAGACCGATGCCCGGAAAACGTCTGGACTTCTATGAACTGGCACAGGTGACTTTCGAGAAGCCGGATATGGAGACCTTCTACGGACTGAAGCTTGCCTATGATGCACAGCGCATCGGCGGCAGTATGCCTACGGTGTATAACGCAGCCAACGAGAAAGCGGTAGGACTGTTCTTAGACCGCAAGATCGCTTATCTTCAGATCCCGGAGCTGATTCAGGAAGCCATGGAGCAGCATAAGGTGATCGAGAATCCGAACGTGGAGGAGATCCTGGAGACAGAAGCATCTGTTTACAGTTATATTGACGGCAAAGGATTCTGATCCTAAAAAATAAAAGCTTGATATGAGAGGCAATAAATGGTTACATTGATCTTGTTTGTACTGATCTTTGGGGTGGTGGTAGTCTCACATGAATTCGGACATTTTCTGCTGGCGAAAGCCAACGGGATTCATGTGATAGAATTTTCTGTGGGCATGGGTCCGAATCTGTTTTCCTTCCAAAAAGGAGACACCAAATATTCCCTGAAGCTTCTTCCCATCGGCGGAGCCTGTATGTTTGAGGGTGAAGACGGTCTGAATGAAAAAGAGGACGGGGAAGATCACAGCGGATCGTTTTTAAATGCCAATGTGTGGGCGAGAATATCCACGGTGCTGGCAGGACCGGTATTTAATTTCATCCTGGGATTTGTTATTGCATTTATTATGGTAAATCTGATCACGACGATCCGTGATCCTGTGGCGACGGAGATTGTGGACGGCGGTGCGGCACAGGAAGCCGGACTACAGGCAGGAGACAGGATTCTCTCCCTGAATGGCAGTAAAATTCATCTGTATGAAGAAATACAATTGTTTACGCTGACCTACCGGGGCGGGGATGTCGCAGTACAGTATGAGCGTGACGGAGTAAAAGGAACTACAACCCTGACGCCTAAGTATGATGAGAGTACAGGGCGTTATATGATCGGTATCAGTAATGCGGATTTTGTACAGTTATCCGGACTGGACTGCTTCCGTTATTCCTGGTATGAGATGCGTTATTGCGTGACGATGACCTGGAAGAGTCTGGCAATGCTGGTACAGGGCCAGGTATCCAGACAGGATGTGGCAGGACCGGTGGGGATTGCGGTCAATGTAGTAGGTAAGACTTACGAGACTACCAAGGATTACGGTTGGCAGAATGTTCTCGTGAATATGCTGAACATTACCCTGATGCTTACGGTGAACCTGGGAATCCTGAATCTTCTGCCGGTTCCGGCATTAGATGGCGGACGACTGGTATTCCTACTTTGGGAAGCCATTACCCACAGACCGGTACCGCCGGAGAAGGAAGGAATCGTACACTTTATCGGACTGATGTTTTTCATGGTACTGATGGTATTTTTGTTATTCAATGATCTGGTAAATATTTTTGGATAGGATTTTCGGATAGAAAATCATATTCGTTGACAAAGAGCATGCCGCATGGTATGCTCTTTTTACATTCGCGCGTAGCGCGATTCTTGACTTCTTGCCTATCGGCAAAAGATCCCTGAATTAAGAACAGAATTAAAAATAAAATTATATATAAAAATCAGAAGGAGGATCGTGTATGGAGTATGTGACTGCCGGTTATTGTCAAAAAGAGGAGCATGCGGGACTGTTTTTATCTCTGCAACAGCGCAGATATCGTCAGAGCGGGCGGAACGCGGTAAGTGCGTGCATATCCGACGATGGCAAAATAGTGAGATATCTGCAGGACAGAATAGATGACGAGCTGTCTGGGAAGATTCTTTGGCAGACCGGCAGGGAAGACCTTCTGCGGGAGTGTTTTCAGCAGGAGTTGTCAGCGCTTGGAGAAGACTGCAATTATGCGGGAATATTATGCGCGGAAGAACGGGTACTTTTGTTCAGCCACGGAAGAATGCGGAATCTTGCGTTTTTCCGGAGGTTCGGAAAAGTAGGATGGAAGATACTTGACGGACAATGCATGGTGGGAGAAGTGGAACCGGGGACAGCGATACTGACAGCGGACAATGCTTTCATCAATTATTGTGAAGAGGAGCTGGCGGAGTGTCTGAAGCCACAGATCACAGAGAATATTTCACCTAAGATCTGTGCCGACCGGGCGGGACGGAGGCTGAGAGAACTGGGAGAGAAGGCAGCAGCACAGGGCGGAAAACATATGGGAGCAGTATGGATCCTGCCGATTCTGGGAGGTGGCAAATGGTAAGAGGGGTATTGGAAGCACACGGATATGAAGAACCGATATTTATCGGAGAAGGCAGCTTCGCGAAGGTCTATCGTGTCAGAGATAAGGAAGGATGTTTTTGGGCATGCAGAGTATCGGAATATTCAGGACAATGGGAGCGGGAATGCAGAAACTGGCAGGAGATCAGGCATCCGCTTTTTCCGGTGTACAGAGAGCACTGGACACAAGACGGGATGGGATATCTGATCATTGAATTCTGGGATGGAATGGATCTGCGGAAAATGTTGGACAGGCGGGGCAGACTGTCACCGGTCACAGCGCTTAATGTGACACTTCAGATCACGGAAGGACTGCAGTATCTGCATGAACGGGAACATCCGTTTCTTTATCGGGATCTGAAGCCGGAGAATATCCGTATCCGAGAAAACGGCAGAGCAGGAATCCTGGATCTGGGGTGTCTGTGGAACCGGGAGGATGCGTGGTCGGGAGCCGGGAATTATTCTTACAGTGCGCCGGAGCAGTTCACCCGGGGGGAACTGCCGGGAGAGGAAAGCGATGTCTATGCGGTAGGAAGACTTCTGTCAGTGATGCTGGGAGAGGAAAAGGCGCATTTGAAAATATCCGGCAAAGACAGAAGGAGAGAAAAGTGGCTGCGCAGAATTGTGAAGATGACTACCTGCGAAGAGCGGAAAAGGCGCGTCCCTGATATGAAAAATTTAAGGAGACTGCTTCTTGTGACGGATGCAGGCGTAAGGGAGAGGATAAGAGCTGCTAAGGTGGCAGATTTCTACTATGTCCGGAAACTGTATTACCCGTAGCTGTACGCTCCGTGCCCGAACACAATCAAGAAAATTTGTAAAAAGTGCTTGCTGTGGAAACGGGAAATGAGTATACTGTAGATAAAGGTTCACGGGGAGATTTTCGGGGACCTGCAGCAAGCAAATTTACATAGCAGGAGGAGAAGAGTTATGCGTTTTTTTATTGATACTGCAAAAGTAGAGGATATTAAGAAAGCAAATGACATGGGGGTTATTTGCGGAGTAACGACCAATCCCTCCCTGATCGCGAAAGAGGGCAGGGATTTCGTAGAAGTGATCAAAGAGATCGCATCCATCGTAGACGGACCGATCAGCGGTGAGGTTAAGGCGACCACCGTAGATGCAGAAGGAATGATCAAGGAAGGAAGAGAGATCGCAGCCATCCATCCCAATATGGTCGTTAAGATTCCTATGACAGTAGAAGGCCTGAAGGCTTGTAAGGTATTAAGCTCCGAAGGTATCAAGACCAATGTGACCCTGATCTTTTCCGCGAACCAGGCTCTGTTGGCAGCACGCGCAGGTGCAACCTACGTGTCTCCTTTCCTGGGCAGACTGGATGACATCAGCACGAGAGGTGTAGACCTGGTCCGTGATATCGCAGATATTTTCGCTGTAACTGATCTGGATACCCAGATCATCGCGGCAAGCGTACGTAATCCCATCCATGTGACCGATTGTGCACTGGCAGGTGCGGATATCGCCACCGTTCCTTACTCCGTAATCGAGCAGATGGTGAAGCATCCTCTGACCGATGCCGGTATCGCCAAGTTCCAGGCGGACTATAAAGCAGTCTTTGGTGAATAGACACAGTAAGAAGCTGTACAGAGGTATTCCCCTGTACAGCTTCTTTTTTGATCCTGTCGATTGCGAAGCTTCAGACAGAGCTTATTTCATCTGCTCTTCCTGCTTCTTGATCATACGACGAACCATCTCACCGCCGATGCTTCCTGCTTCCTTAGAAGTAAGGTCACCGTTGTAACCCTCTTTCAGGTTAACGCCCAGCTCAGATGCCACCTCAGTCTTGAAACGATCCATTGCAGCCTTTGCTTCGGGAACTTCTACTCTATTGGTTTTACTTGCCATTTCGTTCACCTCCGTTTGGAATTGGTTTTCGTGTTTCAGATAAGCGTTTTTTGTGATCACTTATCTTGGTATTAGTATGAGCACGGGCTTTTTTTTCATGCTGGTAAGTTTTTCATTTTATGTTATAATCAAAAAGCAACAGAACAAACGGAGACCGGAAAGCGCGGCATTGGATCCACTGACCGGAATCCCACAGAAGTGACTGACCTTTGAAGCTATCACGTAACTGCGGAAGCTGAGAAGAGAAGGTGTTTTTTTGTTGTCAAAAAATAACTATTTTATGATAGAAAGGCGACAAAACAATGAAAAAGAAAACAAGATTCACAAAAACACTGGCGTTGGCGCTGACCCTGGGGCTGTTATGCAGCGGTCTTGCCGGGTGCGGACAGGCACGAAATAGTGGGAGCACAGCGGAAAGTCTTGCAACAGAGAGCACACAGACGGAAAGCACCGTGGCAGACGTCACGGCAGAAAGCACGGCCGCTTCTGCCGAAGAGACATCACAGAATACGGATGGTACAGTAGTGCGCGTGGCATCCTTAAAGGGTCCCACCTCTTTAGGCCTTTTATTCTTAATGGACAAAGCGAACAAGGGCGAGACCGCCAATACCTATGATTTCCGGATGGCTACCGGCGCAGACGAGATCCTGCCCCTGATGGTCAAGGGCGATCTGGATATCGCACTGATACCTGCAAATGTGGCAAGTATCCTCTATCATAAGACCCAGGGCGGAGTGGAAGTGATCGACATCAATACCCTGGGCGTATTGTATATGGTATCCGGAGAGGATGGCCTTATGGATTTTACGGATCTGAAGGGGAAGACAATCTATTTAACCGGAAAGGGAACCACGCCGGACTATGTATTGCAGTATCTGCTGAATGCAAACGGCATGTCTGTGGACGATGTGACACTGGAGTATAAATCCGAAGCCACAGAAGTAGCATCTGTACTGGCTGAGGATCCCACAGCCATCGGTTTACTGCCCCAACCCTTCGTCACCGCAGCCTGCATGCAGAACGATGCCCTGAAGGTGATCTTTGACCTAAACGAAGAGTGGAATAAGGTACAGGGCGTAAGCGGCAGCAGCATGGTCACCGGTGTCACGGTGGTTCGCAAGGAATTTCTGGAAGAGAATGAAGAAGCTGTGAAAGCTTTTATGGAAGAGCATAAGGCAAGTGCCGAAGCCATCAATGCAGACCCCGCCACCGGTGCTGCACTGGCAGTGGAAGCGCAGATCGTGGCAAAGGAGTCCATTGCGCAGAAAGCAATCCCTGACTGCAACATTACTTATATGGATAAGGCAGAGATGAAGCAGGCACTTTCCGGATACCTTGACGTACTGTTCCATCAGGATTCCCAGTCCATAGGCGGCGGACTCCCGGAATCTGATTTCTATTATGATGCAGAATAAGGGTAAAATATACGTTAAAAAATTTATAATACTGTTGTTCTGGCTGGGAGTATGGCAGATTCTGGCAATGTGTGTGGACAATTTCCTGCTGGTGGTGACACCTTTGCAGGCATTGCAGGCACTGCTTACTCTGGCCGGGCAGGTGGAGTTCTGGCGGAGTGCCTTTGATTCGCTGTGGCGGATCGCCTTCGGCTTTTTGCTGGGGGCGGTATTGGCACTTCTTCTGGCGGCCATCAGCTACCGTTATCCGCTGGCGGAAGAAGTCCTGCGTCCTTTCATGGTATTCTGCAAGGCAGTACCGGTAGCGGTATTTGCAGTGCTTTTGCTGATCTGGTGGGGTTCTTCCATGCTGGCGGTGGCTATCTGTTTTCTGGTAGTATTTCCGAATATTTACCTGAATACGCTGGAAGGGCTAAAGAGCGCGGACAGAGGGCTGTTAGAGATGGCGGAGGTATTCCGCCTTCCCCTTGGTACTCAGTTCTTCTACATTTACCGTCCGGCGTTAAAGCCTTTTTTGCTCAGCGCGTTTCAGCTATCTCTGGGAATGTGCTGGAAGTCCGGAGTGGCGGCGGAAGTGATTGGCACTCCCAGTCATTCCATCGGTGGAGCACTGTATCTGGCGAAGATTTATCTGGATACGGCGGATCTGTTTGCCTGGACAGCGGTGATCGTAGTACTCAGTGTATTTTTTGAAAAAATAATATTCTACGGGATTGAAGTCTTTTTCCGGTGGGAGCCTGCCTGTAAGGATCCCTCCATGCCACAGAAAATCGCTGGCAGAGAACAGCGCACCCTGTGTGTAAGGAATCTTGGAAAAAGTTTTCACAATCAATGGATCTTCCGACATGTGGATCACGAATTTCACAGCGGGGAACCGTATGTACTGGATAACCCTTCCGGCAGTGGCAAGACCACTTTTTTCCGGTGCCTGTGCGGACTGGAGCGGCCGGAGGAGGGAGAAGTGTCGGAAATGGATGCTTTTGCCATGCAATTCCAGGAGGATCGTTTGTGTGAAGACTGTAGTGCCGTGAAGAATCTGGAAATGATCCTGGGAGATGCTTCACAGGCGAGAACGGCATTGACGCAGTTGTTGCCGGAAGAAGCGTTGGATCAGCCCTGCCACGAATTATCGGGAGGCATGAAACGGAGAGTGTCTCTGGTACGGGCCATGGAGGCGGGAGCGCAGTGTGTTCTGCTGGATGAGCCTTTTACCGGACTGGATGAAGAAAACCGCAAAAAGGCCGAAGACTATATCCGGAGGAAGACGAGAGGCCGGATCGTGATGATAGCTACTCATATCAGAACCGGAGAAGAATTTTCGGAAATGACGCAGATGCAGATATAGAAACCACAGGAGGAAGACCGATATGGAAAAAGGTACGGAAAATACAAGAGTGACCCTGATCGGCATTATTGTGGAGGATCCGGAGGCGGCAATAAGGATCAACGGACTTTTACACGAATATGGGGAATATATCATCGGCAGAATGGGGATTCCTTACAGGCAGAGAGGGATAAGCATTATCAGTGTGGCAATAGATGCACCTCTGGATATAATCAATGCACTGACCGGAAAAATTGGCCGGCTGGCAGGGGTTTCAGCAAAAACAGTCTATTCGAAAGCTTAGAGGAAATGAAAATATATGGCATCAGCAGAGTTGCAGATACCTGAACACATTCAGGAGACACAGAATATTACCAGAGAAGAACTGGAAATGATTTTACATACACAGAATCCACTGGTAACGGAAGAACTACGAAGAAGAGCACAACAGACTGCAAAAGCAATTTATGGAGATAAAATTTATGTCCGTGGTCTGATCGAGTTTACAAACTATTGTCGAAACGATTGCCTCTATTGTGGTATCCGAAAAAGTAA
>ERZ827452.2271-NODE-2271-length-15008-cov-2.858691_pt1 | contig 15008 bp, 7 predicted proteins | sample MGYA00519866_ERZ827452 | MGnify/ENA primary metagenome ERZ827452 (study PRJEB31778, sample SAMEA3449307) | human gut metagenome | biome: human gut; feature: human-associated habitat; material: faeces | place: United Kingdom | collected 2010/2012 ... | reverse complement strand
TATCATTCCCGGTATCATAAATGAATAAATAAGCCTTGCAACAACAGTCACTGCTCCCGTGGCTATCATCATTATCTGGTTTGTCTTTCCTGTGACAGCAATGACTATAAGCGATGCTACTGCCAAAAGTACAGGAATTAACAATAATATTGCCATAATCTTAAATACATTCTTTACATCACTGTCACTCAGCTTTTTTGCCGATTTTTTAGTGGAATTGCTTTTTTTAGCCGTCGATTTTTTTGCCTTATTTTTACTTTTTGAACTTTTCTGTTTCGTTGTTGTCTTTTTGGTTGATTTCTTTGTTGACTTCTTTGAAGATTTTTTCATCTTTGCCGATGCTTTCTGTGCCGAGAGAATACCTGTATTTTGGGCACTCTTACTGCCTGATTTTTTTTCACCGGCTTTTTTTGTTATTCCCTCTATATCGTCAATCTCATCATCAGCAGTAAAGAGCCATTTGACTAACATTATCTGTGAGATAGAACTTCCTTTGTCTTTCTTGTCAATCTTATCATCAAATTCTTTTACCTTATCATCCCATTTACCTGTATTTTCTTTGTATTTGTCTATGACTTTTTTATCAACCTGTGCCTTTTTTGCTGTTTTTGAGTCCTCGTCTTTTGCATACTTATTTATCTGTACTGCCGTTTTCAGATATTTTTCTCCCGAAATGCTCATTGACGGCAAAAACAGTGATATTATTATGATTATCATAAAAACAGCACCGACACACATCTGCCATTTAAAACCTTTTTTCTCCATATGTACCTCCTAACTCAATTCATCAATTCTTTCTAACACCGTATATGACTCCTGTATCCTCTTTGTCCTATCAAGTTCCATGCAGTCACACGCCAGTTTTATCCACTTTTTTCTGTCACGGAGCTTAAATCTGTGTTCTACTTTTATCTTATCTGTTCCGCTTTCAAGTCTTTTTATCACATCCGGTGCTTTCTCTAATGTAAGACAATGATACATTGTCGCACCGACGGCATATATGTCCGTCCATGTCCCCTCGTTGCCTGCCTTGCCCGATTTTGCCGTCTGATATTGTTCAGGAGCGGCATAATCCGGCTTTAAGAATGACGCCGTAAATGTCATTTTCTTATCATATATATACTTTGCCGCCCCCATATCTATAAGAACAATCTCACCGTTTTTCTTCCTTATTATGTTTGCGGGTGATATGTCGCAATGTATCATTTTCCTTTCGTGCATATTAGAAAGTGCTTTTAATACCGGAACAAATATCTCTTTTATCTCCTGCGTATCATACAATTTATTTTTTCTCTTTCTAAGCTCTCTGCCTATGCTCTCCCCCTGTATGTACTCCATTACCATGTATGCAGTATCATTTTCAAAAAAGGCATCGGTTACCGTCACGATATTTTCAGTGTGTATAAATTTAGCTGTCATTTTTATCTCACTGACAAAGGATTTAAGTCCGTATTTAAACGGCTCAACCATGCCCGAATGTCTTATTGATACATAATTTTGTTCTCTCTGAACCCACTGTTTAGGAAAATATTCCTTAACGGCTACATTTCTCAAAAGATTTATATCCTTTGCAAGATAAGTAATTCCAAATCCGCCAATCCCTACGATACCTAATATCTGATACCTGTCATTTAAAAGAGTATCCGCAGGCAATATATCATTTTTATCTGTATTTCCATTGTCAATATGGGATATTATGTCCTTTTCGCCCCAGACATTTTCTTTTATGCAAAGCTCATCTTCCTTAATATCAGTTCTGTCTGCCGAAATACATAAAACTTTCCTGTCAAGCACAATCCCTGCCGACAATATCTTAAAATCAATGTCATTTTCTTTCGATAAGACTGCTATATCCGAAAGAGCCATGTCGCTGTCATCATTAAGCACGAGCAAAAAGCATTTTATCTCCAGCACACTGTCCCATGCTCTCCATATCGTATATGTATCGCTTTGACTGAAACGGCATCCCAAAAGCCACCTCTTTTCTATGACCGCACCCTGACACCATTTTTGAACTTCCCTCTTTATGGTTTTGTTGTCAAATCCACATATGCTGCATACCATGGTATCGTCAGGCAGTTCCTCAAAGCATCCCATACAAATCTTTGTCTTTTCCATATCAATCCTCACTGTGCTGTTTTAAATATTGCATTGCTGCCTCTTCTCTTGTAATATCAGGTATTGGCATTATCTCAGGCATTGTCTTTGGCAGCACTGCCCTTGCAGTCGGTTTTTGCGGCTTTTCTCCCGGCAGATACTCATGATAAAGTTCATAATACAACTCTGCCATTGACTGGTATCTGTTCTCTATCTGCACATTAAGACCTTTTAATATCGCATTTGCCTGATAATCTTCTATTTCTATATTGAACATATTAAGAGGTATTGTCTTATCTTCTGCAACACGCTCATATGCCTTTTGCAATTTTATCCCCGTCAGCAGATAATACATTGTGGCACAAAGACTATACACATCTGTCCACGGTCCCTGATTTCCGTTTCTGTCATACTGCTCTATAGGTGCATAACCATGTTTCAGAAAAATGGATGTCTCCTGTCCTGCTCCACTGTGTTTTGCAGCTCCAAAGTCTATCAGTTTTGCCTTAAATTTGTCGTTGAGCATAATATTGTCAGGACTTATGTCCCTATGTATCACACCAGCCTTGTGCACGCTGTTCAATGCCTTAATAACATCTTTTAAAAGTTCAAACAATATATAACTCTGTAAAACTCCACCTGAGCTTTTTGCAAACTGCCTGAAATTTATCCCGTCTATATATTCCATAACTATATATGCCGTCTTGTTTCCGTAAAAGAAATCCCTTACGGAAACTATTCCCGGCATACCATAAAATTTCGAGAGTGTTTCTGCTTCTTTTATATATCCCTTAAGACCGCCAAGATAAGCAGCCTTTTTTGTATTTACCGTAAACACATCCATACTGTATGTACTATATTCCGTGGAATAGGTTGTCGTCTGTTCTCTCTTTGCCACGCCTTTTGGAAAATATTCTTTTATACACACCTTTTTACTCTGGTAAAAATCCCATCCTATATAGGTAATGCCAAAACCACCTATTCCTATGACCTTTCCGACAAGATATTTGCCGTTGAGTATCTCGTACGGTGGCATACCATTTTCCGGCTGTTGATAATCTTTTAATGAAAATCCGCATTTTGGACATGGCACACCGGTGTTTTCCAATAACTCCATACATCCCATACAAAGCCTGTTGGGGTCAACAAGTGTTTTGTCCATTTTTACCACCTCCTTCTATATTTAAAGATATTTAATAAAGCGTACATTCGCAATCTGCCTTATCCACCGCTTAATACTTCACAAAAAGTGGGTAAATTCTTATTCTACATTTAAAAATCAAAGTCACTGTCATCACTTACAAACTCATCAGCTCTTGAATTTTTCTTTGTTTTTTTCTTGTCTGACTTTTTACTTGTATTTTTTTTCTTACTGCTTCCGTCCAAACCCGAACGATTTACTTTCGACTTATCCGATTTTTTGCTGCTGTCAGGCTTCGGTGCCGCAGGTGCAGGCGGTTCAGTAGGTGCAGGGGTAGGTGTCGGTGCACCGAGACTTACCACAATACTTACTTTTTTAGGAACTTTTTCCTTTTTAGGGATATTTTTGTCTTTGCTGTTACTGTTATATTTTTTTCCTGACTTTGGTTCTTGGCTTATTATGTCACCCTTAGCAACACTTTCGCTTATAACCTGGTCTTTTGTCGTAAGTTTTATCTTGCACTTATACTTTTTATTCAGCTTATCTATAACCGATTTTGCCTCATCAAGATTTTTATCCTTTAAGTTTGGCAGCTTGAACATATACTTGTCTTTTTTGCCCCATGATATATAAAATTTAAGTTTGTCTATATCTTTTGATGAAACATCGCCGCTCTTGCTCTGTTTGAAGCACTTGTCTTTTGAAGCCGAATTGTAGTCATATTTAAAACTTATGTCTGATGTGACACCTGCATTTTTAAGGTTTGTCTCTATCTCACTTTTTGACATTTTAGTCATTTTTTCTATGGTGACTTTCCCGGCACTTCTGACGGTCACTTTTACGACTTTGTCATCCGGAATATCTGCTCCCTGTCTCGGCTCAGTGTCCTCCACTTTCTCGCTCTTACAGGCTTTATCATATATATATGTAACTTTTGCCTTGCAGCCTGCATCATCCAGATTTTTCTTATATTCTTCCCAAGTGGTGTTTCCTCTCTGATATGCTGCCATCTTTTCAACATTTGAACCGGAATTGTCACCTCTGTTTTTATTTATGACTCTGTTTGCAACACTTACACCTGCAAATACCGCACCTGCACAAACAGCCATGCTGCCTGCAAGTATTGCTGCCCTCTGCCATGCCGCCATCGCCATAAACTTCTGCTTCAGACGGTTTCCGACCGTGTCCTGGTCGTCCTTTACTTTTGGCAAAATCCATTCCGGCTCATATACCGGAACGAAATTTTTGCCATCGAGTGCCTCCATGAAATCTTCCGCACATTGAAGCCTGAACTGTGGTTGTATATTAAGGCAGGTCATTATGGCAAATTCTGCCTGCTCCGGAATATTTATCCCGACCTCCGACAATGTAAGCAGCTTATCCTCCTGTGTCCTGTCATTTGCAGGCTGAGGTTTTGCCCCCGTCAACATTCTGTAGAAAAGTGCCGCTACCGCATACAAATCCGTATATGGTCCCTGCACTGCTTTTCTTCCATACTGCTCGATAGGTGCGTAACCCTCTTTAAGCACAATTGCCGTATTTTCATTTTCAACACGCTCAGCATATTTTGCCGCTCCAAAATCTATAAGTTTGATAACACCTTCATTTGTAACAATAATGTTGTCAGGTGCTATGTCCCTGTGTATTACACCACGCTTATGTATTTCTTTAAGAGTGTAGAGTATAGTAAGCACGACTCGTCTTGCCCAGTCATACTCCACTCTGTTGCCCTTAAGTTTAAGGATATGTTTTACATCCATTCCCTCAAGGAACTCCATCACGATGTAACCGGTGTTGTTTTCCTCAAAGAAGCTGTAAACCTGAACAACACCTTTTACATCCTGCAGGTTTGCTATACTTCTCGCTTCTTCAAGGAAGTGACGCAGACCTATCTTAAAACGCTCATGCCTTACGCTCTCTGATATTACCGATACAGTGCCCGTAGTTCTCTCTCTGCCGGAAAGCTGCTTAGGAAAATACTCCTTTATGGCGACTTTGCATTGCAAGAGGTTGTTCCAGCCTATATAGGTATTTCCAAATCCGCCTGAGCCAAGCAGTTTTCCTACTATAAACTTTCCCTGCAATACCGTACCCGGCTTGAGACACATATCAGCATTGTATTCTATATTTAATTTTTCTTTACAATACGGACAGATATCCTTTGCATTGTCAGCTATCTGCCGCATACAGCTATAACAAAATCGCATATATGTTTCCTCCTGAAAGATTTATTGCTACCCACTATTTTTTATTATTTAAACTGGTTATAATCATCTACACCATCATTTTTGCTACCGCCTCTCGAACTTCTATCAGGCTTTTTATGTATGCTGTCACTGCCACTATTACCACTTGGTTTTGTAGCTGTTTGAGGTTTCCTTGTCACTACCGGTTTTGGCGTAGGTTTCGGCTCGGCAGAAATCTTAAGCCTGTCACCCTGCTTAAACTCAGTAACATTTGACTTTCCGTTTACCCATACTTTTTTGACGATATAATTGTCAGGATATTTTGTTCCAAGTAATGCACCGGCATTTGAAGCATATCTTTTCAGTCTTGCAACGGTAAGTGAACTGTTTATTGATACATGGTTTCTGACCGTGGCAAAAAGCTTTCCGTCACCGTTTTCAGAATCATCATTTCTTCCGTCATAGCCCTTTTTATTTTTAAGACTTTTAGAGAGAACTTTTACAATAGTTCCCATGCCATATCTGAAACTTACATACTCACTTGAATATTTGTCCGACGACAGTGTACGAAGTCTTGCCCTGTTGCCTGTTTTATGGTCTTTAGGATTTTTGCTGTAGACAAACTTAACTGACGATATACTCTTTCCTTCAAATGTACCGTATCTCTTGCAATTTGCTTTCGACATTGTGTAATATGCACCGGTATGGTATATAAACTGAATCTTCTTCTTGGAAGTATCCATTCCGTTTATCTTTGCAGTCTGTCTCTTTATCTCGCTGTCAGCTTTCGCCGTATCAGAAGCATATTTCTTTCTTATCGCATCAAGGTCTATCGTATTTTTGTCATATATTATCTTTGACAAAGTTCCGTAAGCCTGTGTATCATCACCCTTTTTCAGGCTGACTCCGTCAGGTATATAACTCTGCATATATACATCTTTAGATGCTTTTATACGCTTTTTGACAGACGCACTTTGAGCCCATCTTGTGTTGGTGCAGTTTTTAAGCCATTTTTCTGAAAATGTTACATTCTTCGTACTTGCGACTATGACATTTGCATATACCGTCCTGTTTTTCTTTATGTCTGAGTTCACTTCATCCAAAGTTCTTCCGTCCTTAAGCACATCATTTGTCATATCATTGTATTCAAGTACCGTACCCTCGGCATTGTTTGGGTCATATCTGTACTCAACAGTCCTGTTTCCTTTTTTCAGACCAAAATCAGTCCACTCTTTATCAAAATCAGCAAGCGTCATGTCACCGCTTTTTACTTCGCTGACAATCTTAAATTTTTCCTGTGTCGCACCCTGGTTGCTGCTTCCTCCGTCATGCAGTCCTTTTATCACAACTGCACCTCCGGCTATAACAGCTACACCTACAACTGCGACAAGACCTTTCACCCATATAGGCATTTTTCCCGTATCACGCTTTGCACGCTTTACTTTGCGTCTTTTTGTATCAGAGGAATTAAGCTCTTTGTAAAACTCCTGTGCAGTCTTTGTCCTGTCATCCTGATACACATTTAAGGCATTCATAAGTGCGTTTTCCATCGACTGGCTTATACCTGTGTTTAATTTTGACGGCTCTGTTATCTCATCAGATAATGCTCTGTCTACAGACTCAGGCGGCACTTTTCCCGTTATCATCCTATACATGACTGCCGCAAGAGCATAGATATCCGTCCACGGACCTCTTTTTCCCTGACTTCTGTACTGTTCTTCCGGTGCATAGCCCTGTTTTAATATGATGGCAAGACTTTTTGAATTTGCCGTCGTTACATATCTTGTTGCACCAAAGTCCAACAGTTTTACTTCACCCTGCTCTGTTATAAAGATAGTTTCCGGTGCTATATCACAATGGATAATGTCAAGCGGATGCACTTTTATAAGTCCGATAAGTATCTGTGATATAAACTGTTTTGCCTCCTCAGGTTTATATACCTTTCCCGTATCAAGCACTTCTTTTAATGTTGTTCCCACAAGGTACTCAGATATAACATACCCTGTATCATTTTCAGCTATACAGTCATAAACTTTTGCAACTCCCTGTGTATCGGCAAGCTGCTGTATCTTGTTTCCCTCATTTAAAAATGTTTCAAGACCATGTGAAAACTGTTCGTACGCATCTCCTGAATATATGGTGACTTCACTCTCTCCGTCAGAACGGGTTGAAAAGTCACTCGGAAGATACTCGCTTATTATGACTTTATGCTGTGCCTCGGCATCAAAGCCGAGGTATTTTACCGTATATCCGCCGTACTCCAACGCTTTACCTACGATGAATTTTCCTCCGATAATAGTACCCGGATCCAGATAATATGATTTTTCCCTGACATTCGACTGGTCATATCCGCAAGCCGGACATATTTTGTCGTTGTCAGAAACCTGGTTCATACAACCCATACAAATTTTCATAGCGTTCCCTCATTTCCGTATATATTTACATAAACTTGTCGGTGTTTAACAGGTCATACAGGCAGATATCACTCTGCATATAAACATACATTACTTTCTGCTTTTGACCTTTACATTATTTCTGCTTAACTACATTGGTTTTAGATTTTTTATTGTGTTTCCATGCCTTATAAGTATCAGCATTTGTGTTTAATAAAAATTTCATTTCAAAGTTGGTTATTTTAACCGTATATCCTTTTATAATCACACTGTTTTTCTTTTTCTTAATAGGCAGTTTAACCAGTTTATAACATCTTGAATTCCAATGATTGTTACCTTTTGCCATAATATATACATGGCTTAGATTACTCATAACAAAGCGGTTAATTTTTACTTCCAACTGCTGTTTTTTCTTTGAATATGTCGCCGTATATTTAATCTGTGGAATCTTAGATTTCACCGTAATCTTAATCTTATTTTTTCCAATGACATATGTGACAACAGCCTTGCCTGAAAAATATTTCTTCACACTTATCTTTCCGTTCTTTGCATTTACAGAAAGATTTTTCTTGTATTTTGACGGCACTGTGATTTTTTTAACATTAGGGCTTGTTCCAAATATTCCCTTTGAAGTAGCAGAACTTCCCCATGCAACCGTAATTACAGACTTATAAACTATCACCGTAAATTCACATTTAACAGTCTCATATCCATCCGCTGATATTTCACAATAGTAGGTGTATTTTCCTATTTTTGCATTTTTAGGTGTCTTGTAGCTGCTCTTTTCAGACAATGATTTGTCACTGCCTTTTTTGTACCATTTATAAGTACACTGAGTATCTGTCTTTACAGTTACTTTTAAATTTAATGCCGTACCGCTTTTTACATATTTGTCAGAGTTGTCATAATTTACTGAAAGTTTCTTATCAGGAGTTTTTGATGGCTCTACTGTAGGTGTCACCATTGGATTCTGGCTTGGCTCTGTCGTCGGATTCTCCGTTGGATTCTGACTTGGCTCTGCTGTTGGCATCACTGTCGGGGTTGCTGTTGGCGTTGCCGTCGGACTCTGGCTTGGCTCTGTTGTCGGTGTCTCCGTTGGACTCTGACTTGGCTCTGCTGTTGGTTCCCCTGTCGGACTCTGACTTGGCTCTGTTGTCGGTGTCTCCGTTGGACTCTGACTTGGCTCTGCAGTTGGTGTTCCTGTCGGACTCTGACTTGGCTCTGCAGTTGGTATTCCTGTCGGGCTCTGACTTGGCGTTGCCGTCGGACTCTGACTTGGCTCTGTTGTCGGTGTCTCCGTTGGGGTAACATCTGTTTCTTTTGCTATCTCGATAATATTTGTGTGCAGATAAGCAACCGTTCCAGTTTCATTCGTGTCACTATTTTGAAATACAAACTTCGCATAAATAACTATATTTTTTCCTGCATAATCTGATAATGATATTTTTTGATTGTTATATTCAATCCAATGTGTAGCAGTACTACCATCTAAACTTTTCAACTCATTTAAATCTTTTACTTTATAAGCATCATCATTCATTTCATCTATGTAGTAATGGAACTCGTTTGTCGTACTACTATCATCACTACCTGTAATAGTAAATGCAGCTTTAGATACTGCATCTGTTTCATTTTCTGCCGTATCACTATATTCTTTATATTCTCCGCTCCAAGGCTTTGCAGCTTCACCGGCTACACTACCGATTTCTCCACTGACATTTATCGCACATTGTGATGCTGCTACAATTCCTTCTAGATTTGTATCTTCTGCCTGTGCTTTTCCTGTCCCAAAGTTTATCCCGGTAAATAAAGAAAAAATCATTGCTATTGCAATCAGCATTGCCATATTTTTTTTATTCATGTCTTTTACCTCCTATCGTGTATCTTTCTTAAGATTTCTAAGTACAATTACACTTATCACTCCGCATACTGCCATCATTAAAAATAATATCAGCCATGTATTAGTCAGATGTGATGCTCCTCGGTTGTATAAATCATTATGTTCATGTGGCATTCCTGTCACTTTCATATTCAGTTTATTTAAGTTTGTGATATTTCCAAGACACTCCATAGACCATCTGCTAACAGTAATGTAAGATATTTTGTCTGCCGCACCTTTTAACTCAAATAATACGCCTGAGAATAAAAGCTGTATTATAAGTACAAATGGTGCAAGTGCCATAGCCCTGTCACTGTTTCTTACACATGATGACACTATAAGTCCCAATGCTGCAGACGCATATATCGTAAGGAATATCGTGAGCCATATCTCAAGCTGTGGAGTTGGAAGTACCTGTTCCTTTTTAGGTGCGTGTTTCATAAGCACCAGAAACAATCCCGTCAAGATGGTAGTCTGCATAAAGCACACAACCGCCTGAACTATATATTTTGACAATATATATGTCCATAGTCTCAGATTTCCCATGTATTCACGCTTCAGTATAGGTCTTTCCTTACATACTTCCTGTATCGTGTTGAACAAGCCTATCCATATTCCGGAGCAGGCAAGTGCAAACATTATCGACTGTGTCGAGTCATATATCTTAAAAACATCTTTTTTTGCCACTACTTTTAACAAAAGAGCGATTATGAACGGCTGCAATAAAAGCAATAAAAGTCTTTGTCTGTCATTAAAAACAAGTTCAAAATATCTCTTTGTGAGAACTCCAAGCTGCTTTAACGGTGATGTTTTCTTTCCTGAGTCTTTTATCATGTCTGATATTTTTTCATTCTCATTTACTTCAGGTATCTCCGTGTTCTTGTCAAGATGCTGCTCTTTATAAAGCATAAGATATTTCATATTCCACATATCAACATTCGAAGCAAGCTCGCTATACACATCCACAAGACTGTCTTTTCCAAAATATTCATACATTTTGTCCGGTTTGCCACAGTAACAGATTTTTCCTCCCGGTCCCATAAAGATAACTTTGTCACAAAGGTTTATGTTCTGCACTGTATGTGTTACCATGATTATTGTCTTATTCTCTGTTTTTGACAGTTTTGCAAGCGTGTTCATAAGACTTTTCTCTGTATCAGGGTCAAGACCTGATGTAGGTTCATCAAGGAAGAACAGTCCGGGGTCTGCGAGAAGCTCAACTGCTATACTCGCTCTCTTTTTCTGGCCTCCACTGAGTTTTCTTATATATTCATTTGCTCTTTCCTCAAGTCCCACCATCTGTAAGACTTTTTGTATTCTCTCGTCTCTCTCTCCCTTTGTCGTATCTGGCGGCATCTTTAACTGTGCCGTATATTCTAACATTCTTCTCAATTTGAGATTTTCATATATTATGTCCTGCTGCGGCACAAAACCTATAATATTTTTAAGCGACTGAAAATTCTTTCTGAGGTCTATTCCATTGCAATAAACTTTTCCGGAAATGTCATAGTCAAATCCACTCATCGCATTCATAACCGTGGTCTTGCCTGCTCCCGAACCACCTATAATGGCTACGAACTCGTTGTTTCCTATGTCACAGAAAACATGATTTAATATTTTTCTTCTGTCATCAGCCTTGCCGACAATCTTGTTTACATTGTGCAGCTCCAATGATGCTCCGCCTGCCGCCTGCTGGTATATGACACTGTTTTCCGAGAGGAACATAGTTATGCCGGCAATCTGTATTATGTCGCCGTCATGTACTTCCATGCTGCCTGCCCTTTGCACGATTTCGCCGTTTACATAAATACTGTTCACGCTGTTGTTGTCATATATCACATAGCCGTTTGCACTATTTACAAGAAGTGCGTGTTTCCTTGACACACCCGGATTTTCAAGCACTATGTCATTGCGGCTGTCACGCCCTATCGTTGTCTGAGGTTTTGTAAGTTTTTTTGTGCTCCAGACTGAATTTCTTGAAATACTTGAAAATACGAGTATTACATTTTTACTGCTGTAACTGCTGCTCCCTGCTATCCTGATAAACATATCACCCGGCTGTTTTACATAATATTTTTTTGCAAACATCGGATGGTAACTTCTGTCACGATACAGATACATTTTTCCACTGTCATCCAGATCCCCGACATAGACCATATCATTTACAAGTTTTATTTTTCCCTGTATTTCTGAAATCACCGGGTCATTTATAACTATGTCACACTGCATCGAACTTCCAAAAAACAGTCTGTCTTTTTTCATCCCGGCAAGGTCATACTCTGTTATCTGTCCGTTACTCAAAACGATAAGTTTATTAGAAGAACCGTAATACTTTGTGTTATCCACATAAACCGTTGATTGTAATCTGTCACTGTTCTGCATAAGCCTTTTGTCCTTTTCAAATATTACTTTTCATTTATCTTCCCATCATTTGTATTTAACATAATGCAAGGTGTCTGAATTTCTTTTATCATTTTCTCAAGACTTCTCTGTCCTGAGATGGCTGTTGCCGCTTCAAGTCCGTTTGAACTTAAAACTAGCGGATAGTTCTGTATCTCACCATCTTCAAAATCATCCTGTGCTACCATGTAGTACAATAATCTTTCAGATGCAAGTTTTTTGTCTTTGTCATCATTGTCAAAGATTGAGAAAGTTCCCGTGTATCTCACAAGCATCTTTCCGTCAATAACAGGTATAAGCAGTCTGTAGCCATCACTTTCTGCCGCCTGTGTCTTATAAAGTTCCTTGCGGTACTCTATTCCTGAAATGATATTTATTCCTTTCAGATAATTCTCACTATTACTTTCAAACTGCTTTTTTCCGTAATTGTTTTTATCTTTAAGCCATGAAACTGTATCCTCTGATACATCATTAAACTGCTTTATGCTGCTTTTTATATCCTCATCCGATGAATCCCATGTTCCGTCACTATTTACATCATTGCTGTTTTGATAAAGTGAGAGTAATGTGCGGTATTTCCTGTCAATATATACCGACTCACTGCCACTTCCTGCATTTTTCAATATCTCATCAAGCTCCACAGTCTTACAGTTATCATAATCTCCATCTTTGCCATACCATCTGCTCTCCATAAGAGACTTTTTGTCCCGGCTGGTCTGAATATCCTTTAATGCATACATTAGGACAATATCAAACGATGTCGGCATCTGCTTCATATCAGGATAATATTTTGAATAAGCTGACATATAGCTGTAATCTCTGAGGTTGAGCATCGCATAGACATTATCCTTAAGTGACACCATTTTCTTTTCACCTGATGTTATATCCGTAATATCATCCGTCTGTATCATGTCAGGATATTTTTCTTTGCCATCTTTTGCAGCCTTAAGTGCAGCATCCATATCTTTGTAACCGCTGTTTTTATCACTTATGTTCTTTACTTCCACGGTAATCTTAGGATTTTCAGCTTTCTGCTCTTTTGTAAACTGACCTCCGTCTGAAGTTTTTGTACTTTTTACGGCAGATTTAACTTTCATATTTGCACGGGATACAGTCTTTTCAACCGTATCTTTCATTTTATCGTTATCTACCCATACAACTATGTCAGTTGCCTTTTCTATCTTTGCATTCTCGTTATACAGTTTGTCACTATGCTTTATTTTATTATTGAAAAATAAGCCGCCAACCCCTATTGCCGCAAGTGCCAGCAGCGACATACAGGCAACCATTATCCTCTTTCTTTTCCTTATACGCAGTTTTACTTTTGGATATTCCGCTTTTCTCTTGCCGTTTATCGCATCATCAAACTGCTGTATTCCCTGAAATCTGAGTGCCGGCTGCACCGCCAATGCCTCCATTATCGCCCTGTCAAGATTTGGCTCTATGTCAAAACCAAGTTCTAACGGTGATTTGAGTTCGTCCTTGTATTCCCTCTCGGTAGACTCAATAGGCTTTTGTCCCGTTATCATCTGGTACAGTATCGCACCTATCGAATATATGTCAGTGAAATATCCCTGCCCGGCACTGTCTCTGTACTGTTCCGGTGCGGAATATCCTACCTTTATGACTTTTTCGCCCTCTTTTACTCCGCTTTCGTCATTTAATATCGCCGCACCAAAATCAAATACTTTTACCGAGTCCTCACCTGCAATAAATATATTGTCCGGGCTTATATCCCTGTGTATAATCCCACTTGCGTGTATCTTTTTTAAGGCTTCAACTACCGGTTCTATGATAGTCATCGCTATATCCGGCGACAGTGCACCCTGTTTTTCAAGGTAATCTTTGAGAAGTACACCATCTATATATTCCATGACTATGTATGCCGTATTGTTCTCCTCAAAATAATCAAACACATTTACTATGTCATTTGCTTTTCCAAACTGTGCGATACTCTGAGCCTCCATAAGGAAACGCTTTATCTGATTTTTATACTGCTTCTCTTTCTCACCGGACAAAAGACCTACTTTCATCTCTCCCGGTGACCTGTTTACAAGACCTACCGGGAAAAACTCTTTTATCGCAACGATGACACCAAGTGTCGCATCATAACATTTGTAAGTTATTCCGAAACCACCGACACCTATTGCCGTTCCAACAATAAAATGTCCTTTTAAAACTGTTCCCGGTCTGAGATAGTGCGGCTGCTCCGGAGGTGTTCCCTCCACATAACCGCAATAACGGCACACCTCATACGGTCCTTTGACACTAAAGCAGTTCATACATAATTCATTTGCCATAACCTGTCCTCATTTCTTTTTTACTCTAATCTGAAACGATTAGTATCATCGCCTATGTCAAGGATAGTTCCGACTTCCAGTCTGATAGGCAGATTTTGCGGAATACATTCATCCATCTCATTTATGAAGCATCCGTTTGAAGAATTGTCAACAATATAAAATTCCTCTTTTTGTGCATCCCATGTTATGGTACAGTGAGTACGGCTTATCTTGCGTGCCTCCGGGAATACAACATCATTTACATTGTCTCTGCCAAACTTTAATTCTTCGCCCGGTTTAAAAGGTATCTCAGCTCCGGCATACATTCCCGTAATGCCGACCATAACTCCTCTCGGTCTTCCCTGACCTGAATCATCCGGCTGTGCTTTCTGTAAATTTTCAATATTTTGTGCCGTACCCGCATCGTGTGTGACTTCACCGCTTTGTACCTGCTGTGCATTTTGAACCTGTTCTGCTACCGAAGTACCAGCCTGCTCAGGTCTTGCTTCGTCGATAAATTCATATTTTGGTTTTATCTGCTCCTGATGTATCTGCTCAACATCAGGTATCATATTGTCTTTATCCTTGTTCTTTTTCGCCTTTGCAGGTTTGGTTATGATTATAAGTATTCCG
>ERZ827452.2261-NODE-2261-length-15064-cov-5.519821_pt1 | contig 15064 bp, 15 predicted proteins | sample MGYA00519866_ERZ827452 | MGnify/ENA primary metagenome ERZ827452 (study PRJEB31778, sample SAMEA3449307) | human gut metagenome | biome: human gut; feature: human-associated habitat; material: faeces | place: United Kingdom | collected 2010/2012 ... | reverse complement strand
AAGAAAAAACACAAAGAGAAACAGCAACAGAGAAAATAAACCTAAAAATAACAACAGCACAAATGAACTCATATGCAGAAAAACAAGAAATGCCAACACTAAAAGAATTATCATTAATATTAAAAGAAGATAGCGAAATATCATATGTAACAGAAGAAAGCAAAGTAGCAAGTGCAGAATATAACGTGCCAAGTGAAAATCCAAGCGCAATATATACAAAATTAAAAGACTACGACTATGAGTTCGGAATAAATTCTTCATTACAATTAGCAAGCATAGACGGAGTAAAAGTTGCAGAAAATGAAAATAATAATGAAACAATAAATTCTATAATTGCTAGATTAGAAGCATTAGAGAAAAAATCAAATGCAAATAGTTTTACTCTATTAGGAACTTTAACAGGAATGGGGTCAGAAACAAGCAATTATTTAGAAATTCCAGAATGTGATGAAATTGTTGTTTGTGTGGACTATAAAAACGTAGGAACTGATATTTATACTCTAACTATACCATATGAAGAAATTAATAGCGGTAAAAGAATGTATAGAAGTGGAAGTTATATAAGAAGTAACAATAATGCAGGAGTTGTTGTAACAATCAATAATGGAAAAATATATTTAGCTGGAGTAATAGTAATTTCACAAGATTATACATCAACATCTACAATGAGAGTATATTACAAATAAAAATCTTACAAAAAAGCGGAAAAATATTACATTTTTCTGCTTTTTGTGTTATAATAAAGTATAGTGATGTAATAAAGAAGGAGAGAACAATGGTAACAATAAAATCAAAACATGAAATTGAAAAAATGAGAGAAGCATGTAGAGTAGCAGCATTAGCACAAAAAGCAATAGAAGAAGCAATAAGACCAGGAGTATCTACATGGGAGTTAGACAAAATTGCAGAAAACACAATGAGAGCAAATGGAGCGATTCCAGCAGAAAAAGGTTATCCAAGTGGAGTAAAAGGAGTGCCAGCATTTCCTGGTTCAATATGTGCATCTATTAATGACGAAGTAATACATGGTATACCTTCAAAAAGAGCTATATTAAAAGAAGGAGACATAGTGAGCATAGACTTAGTAGCATTAAAAGATGGATTTAATGGAGATTGTGCTAGAACATACGTAGTTGGAAAAACAGACAAAGAAACACAACGATTAATAGATGTAACGAAACAAGCATTTTTTGAAGGAATAAAATATGCTAAAAAAGGAAATAGACTTGGTGATGTATGCCACGCAATAGGTGAGTATGTTGAAAAAAATGGATTTAATGTAGTAAAGGAATTTCAAGGACATGGAATAGGAAGACAAATGCATGAAGATCCAGGTATTCCAAACTATGGAAAAGCAGGAAGAGGAATAAGACTAGAACCAGGCATGACTCTGGCAATTGAACCTATGGTTATATATGGCGGAGATGGAATATTAGAACTAGATGATGGTTGGACAATAATAACAGAAGATGGAACAAATGCAGCTCATTATGAAAATACAATTTTAATTACAGAAAATGAGCCAGAAATATTGACATTGCTATAAAAATGTTATATACTATATAAGCTATTATGTATTAATAGGCATAAAGATTAAATATTAAGCTATAAAATAAAAGTTGGAAGTTGGAAAAATTATAGGGTATAAAGAATCCAACATCTAAAATTCCAACCTCAAATTAGGAGGGAAAAATGGCAAAAGAGGATGTTATAGAAATAGAAGGAACTGTTGTAGAAACACTTCCAAATACAAATTTTAAAGTTGAACTTGAAAATGGACATCAAATATTAGCACATATATCTGGTAAATTAAGAATGAATTACATTAAAATATTACCAGGAGACAAAGTAAAAGTAGAGCTTTCACCTTACGATTTAACTCGTGGACGTATAACATGGAGAGCAAAATAAATTACTTTTAAATATGTAACCCAATTAATTAAATAAAATATAATAAAAGACATCTAAACAGGAGGTGTGGTAAGAATGAAAGTAAGACCATCAGTAAAGAAAATATGTGATAAATGTAAAGTTATCAAAAGAAAAGGTGTTATAAGGGTAATATGCGAAAACCCAAAACACAAACAAAGACAAGGTTAATTTAATCTAATTTAGTTATCAACACAAGTCAGGTGCGGCTGTAAGCTAAAACTTATATACCAGATTTGTGTTTATATACATGTCTAAATATATTTAAAGATTGGACCTTTCCAATGCATTTCACCTTTAAATATAAATGAGACAAACTATTATAAATTTTATGGAGGTGCTAAAAGATATGGCTCGTATAGCAGGAGTAGATTTACCTAGAGAAAAAAGAGTAGAAATAGGACTTACTTACATATATGGTATAGGATTAACTAGTTCTCAAAAAATATTAAAAGAAGCTGGAGTAAATCCAGACACTAGAGTAAAAGACTTAACAGCAGATCAAGAACAAGCAATAAGAAAAGCTATGGAAGGATATGTTGTAGAAGGTGACTTAAGAAGAGAAGTAGCTCTAAACATTAAAAGACTTATGGAAATAGGTTGCTATAGAGGATTAAGACATAGAAAGAATTTACCAGTAAGAGGACAAAGAACAAAAACTAACGCTCGTACAAGAAAAGGCCCTAGAAAACTAGTAAGCAAAAGCAAGAAAAAATAAATAAAAGTTGGAAAATAGAGATTGTAAAATCTTAAAAAATAGAATAACCAACAAACAAAAATAGTAAAGAAGTTAAAAGTGAATGTATAAAAGTAAATTGATAAGATTTCAATTTCTAATGTTCAATAAATAGCTTCAAAATAAAAAAATAGGAGGTAACCTTAAATGGCAAAAGCTGTAGCAAAAAGAACAACAACTAGAAGAAGAGACAGAAAAAATATCGAAAAAGGTATGGCACATATTCATTCTAGTTTTAATAATACAATCGTTACAATAACAGACGTTCAAGGAAATGCAATTTCTTGGGCAAGTGCTGGTGAACTAGGATTTAAAGGTTCAAGAAAAAGCACACCTTTTGCAGCAGGAGAAGCTGCAGAAACAGCTGCTAAAGCAGCAATGGAACATGGTTTAAAAACAGTAGAAGTATTTGTTAAAGGACCAGGTTCAGGACGTGAAGCAGCAATAAGATCATTACAAGCTGCAGGATTAGAAATTAGTAGCATCAAAGATGTTACACCAATCCCACACAATGGTTGTAGACCACCAAAAAGAAGAAGAGTATAGAATATATAATAGAGCATTAAATAAAAATGTCTCGATAATAATTGGAAAGGAGAATTGCAAAAAATGGCAAGATATAAAGATGAACAATGCCGTATTTGCCGTAGAGAAGGACAAAAGTTATTCTTAAAAGGTTCAAGGTGTTATACAGATAAATGCAGTATTTCAAGAAGAAATTATGCACCTGGACAAAATGGACAAAAAAATAAGAAACTTTCAGAATATGGTACTCAATTAAGAGAAAAACAAAAAACAAAATCATTTTATGGTGTTAGTGAAAAACAATTCAGAAGATATTTTGAAATGGCTTCTAACACAAAGGGTATAACTGGTGAAGTTTTACTACAAATATTAGAAAGTAGATTAGACAATGTTGTATATAGACTAGGATATGGTTCTTCAAGAGCACAAGCAAGAATGTTAATAGTTCACGGTGCATTTGAAGTAAACGGACACAAAGTTAATATACCATCATATTTAGTAAAAGCTGGAGATGTAATTTCAGTAAGAGAAATTAGAAAAGATAATGGAGCTATAAAATTAAATGTAGAAGAAAACTCTGCAAGACCAGTTCCAGAATGGCTAGAAAAAGATGTAGAAAATCTAAGCGGTAAAGTAGTAAGATTAGCATCTAGAGAAGATGTAGATATTCCAGTAGAAGAACATTTAATAGTAGAGCTTTACTCTAAATAATAGCTAGAAGTTAGATATTTAGAATTTAGATATTAGAAACCTGAATAAAAAAGCTTATACAGTAAAAAAGGTGAAGTAGAGTATAAATAAAGGTAAAAAGATTAGAAATACAATGATTCTAACCTCTAACCTCTAACCTCTAACTTCTAAAAAATTAGGAGGTAAAAATGATAGAATTTGAAAAGCCAAATATTAAATGCTTAGAGATTGATAACGAAAAAAATTATGCTAAATTTGTTTGCGAACCATTAGAACGTGGTTATGGTGTTACTATAGGTAACTCATTAAGAAGAATATTACTTTCTTCATTACCAGGAGCAGCTATAACTAGCGTAAAAATAGAAGGTGTAGTTCACGAATTTTCTACAATACAAAATGTTGTAGAAGATGTACCAGAAATAATTGTTAACTTAAAAATGGTAAGATTAAAACTTCATGAAAATGAAGAAAAAACTGTTAGAATAGATTTCAAAGGAGAAGGAGAAGTAAAAGCTGGAGATATTATTACTGATGATACAGTAGAAGTATTAAATCCAGATTTACATATAGCAACTTTATCAGAAGGTGCACATCTTCAAATGGAAATGACAGTTAATATGGGTAGAGGTTACAATTCAGCAGAGAAAAATAAAAAAGAAAATCAACCTTTAGGTGTATTACCAATCGACTCTATATATACACCAGTTAAAAAGGTAAACTATGCTGTAGAAAACACTAGAGTTGGACAAAATATCGACTATGATAAATTAACAATTGAATTATGGACAGATGGAAGTTTAGCTCCATATGAAGCATTAAGTTTAGCAGCAAAAGTTATGACTGGACATTTGGAATTATTCATAGACTTATCAGAAACAGCTAAAAATACACAAGTAATGATTGAAAAAGAAGAGAACAAGAAAGAAAAAGTTCTAGAAATGTCAATAGAAGATCTAGAATTATCTGTAAGATCATTCAATTGCTTAAAAAGAGCAAATATTGCAACTGTTGAAGATATCGCAAAAATGACAGAATCAGAAATGATGAAAGTTAGAAATTTAGGAAAGAAATCATTAGATGAAGTAACATATAAATTACATTCATTAGGATTAGACTTTGCTAAAGAAGAAGAATAAAGCAAAAGGGAAAAAAGAATAGCCCGATATAATTGAGTAAGGAGGAAAAGTAAGTGGCAACAAATAGAAAATTAGGTAAAACAACTGATATTCGTTTAGCTATGCTTAAAAGCCAATTAACAGATTTAATTTTACATGGTAAAATTGAAACTACAGAAGCTAGAGCAAAAGAAGTAAAAGCTATGGCTGACAGCATTATTTCCTTAGCAATAAAAGAAAAAGACAACTTTGAAATGGTAGATGTTAAAGTTGTAAAAGCTAAATTAGATAGCAAAGGAAATAAAGCAACAGAGCTTGTAAAAAGCAAGAACGGTAAAGAATATTTAAAAGTAGTTAAAGAAGAAACTACAGAAAAGAGACAAAAAGATATGCCATCAAGATTAAATGCTAGAAGAAAAATGATGAAAATGATAAACAAAGTTAAAGACGAAAATGGAAATAACATTGATTTACTAGCTAAATTATTTGGAGAAATAGCAACTAAATATGAAGGTAGAGTTGGTGGATATACAAGAATTATCAAAAAGGGACAACGTAGAGGAGACGCAGCAGAAACAGTTATATTAGAATTAATTTAATTAATATATATAGCAAAATAGAAAGTCATATGAATATGGCTTTTTATTTTGCCTCAAAAAGGACATTTGGGGACGGGGCACTTTTGTCCTAAATATAATGTAGGATAATAACTCAAAAATGAAATAATTATAAAGTACTAATGAAGCATTTTAAACTATATGTTACTAGATAATGGTTTATACTTTTTAACGAAGAACAAATGCTCTCAAGCCATATTTATTTACAAAAATATGTAATATTTATATGAATATTTTTATTTTATATTTGTTGATATAAGCAAATTTCAAAGCATATTTTGTTAAAAACATTATCTAGTAACAACTATATAAAAGAATATTTTAAAATCATATTGACAAACACAAATTCGTAATATATAATACTATTATGCAAACAATAATTCGTAGGAGGTATTGCGATGATTACGACAATTCATATAAAAAATATAGGAATAATAGATGACTTAAGTATAGATTTAAATCAAGGATTTAATGTGCTTACAGGTGAAACTGGTGCTGGAAAAACATTAATAATAGATTCACTTGCAATTATATCTGGAGGGAGATTCTCTAAAGAGATGATTAGAAAAGGCCAAGATCATTCTTATATAGAGGCATGTATATTTATGCCAGAAAATGAAAAGGCAATAGATGGGAATATTATTGTTTCAAGAGAGGTATACTCAAATGGAAGAAATTCTTGCAAAATAAATGGAAGACTAGTAACAGTTGCAGAACTAAAAGAATTTATGAAGAATATAATAGATATTCATGGACAAAATGATAATCAAACAATATTAGATAAATCATCACATATAGGTTATTTAGATAGTTTCGTAGGAGAAAAACTATCTACAATAAAAGAAAACTATAGGAATTTATATAGTAGATACATAGGCATAGTTCAAGAGTTAAATGCTAATTATGGTGATGATAAAGAAAAGCAAAGAAAGCTTGATTTATTAAGATACCAATTAAATGAAATAGAGAATGCAAATTTAAAAGCAGGTGAAGATGAAAAATTAGAAGAGCAAAGAAAATTGATATTAAATTCTGAAAAAATATCAGAAAACTTAGTTTTAGCAGATAACAGTTTAAGTGAACAAGCAATAGATGCGATAAATATAGCAATACGAGCATTAGAAAAAATAGATAATATAGATGAAAAATATAATGAGAAATTATCAGAGTTAAAGAATGTATATTATGATGTACAGGAAATTTCAAGGGATATAAATATAATGAAGGAAGATGTATGCTTTGATGAAGAAGAAAGAAATGAAATTGAAGAACGACTAGATATTATATTTTCATTGAAGAGAAAGTATGGAAATAGCATTAGCGAAATTTTAAAATATAAGCAAGATATTGAAAATGAAATTTATGAGATAGAAAATGTAGATGAAATAAATAATAAATTGAAAAAAGAGCTAAATGACATAAAAGTTAAAATGTTTGAATTGAGTCAGAAAATGAACGAAATTCGTACTAAAAAAGCCAAAGAGTTATCAGACAAGATAAATGTAGAATTACAAGATTTAGAAATGAAAAATGCTAGATTTAATGCAAAAGTTGAATTTGATGCAAATGCAGATTTTAACAAAAATGGCTTAGATAATGTTGAATTCTTAATTACTACAAATGTGGGAGATGAAGAAAAACCACTTATAAAAATTGCATCTGGAGGAGAAATGTCAAGAATTATGCTAGCTATAAAATCAGTTCTAGCTGATGTAGACAAAATACCAGTATTGATATTTGACGAAATAGATACAGGAATAAGTGGAAAAGCTGCTAAAGTGGTAAGTCAAAAAATGGAAAAGATTGCAAGAAAACATCAAATTTTAGTAATTACACACTTAGCAAGTATTGCAGCAAGAGGCGACTATAATTATTATATATATAAAGAGGTACAAGAAGGAAGTACTAGAACTAAAGTAAGAAAGTTAGAAGAAAACGAAGTAATAGAAGAAATTGCTAGAATAGCAAGTGGAGAAGTAACTAAAACAGCTATAGAACATGCAAAAGAGTTAAGAACAAATAAATTGAAAGATAAAGAAGGAATAGAAAAGATAGCAAGTTAGAAAACAAAAAAAGTAGACATAACAAAAGTAAAAAAATGTAAAAAACTTGTAAAAACGTGTTAAACTGGCTTGCAAACTATAGAAAAATGTAATATAATATTTAGAGTTATCTGTAAACTAAGCTTTTTAAAATTTTAAAAAGCTTCACCAAAGGAGGCACAATGAATGCACTAAGAAGCCGGAGTAGATGGATTAGTTTAGTAATTTTCATTATGATAATGTGTATGTACAATACTAAAGCATATGCAGAAGAGGTACAAGTAGATGATGAAAATGAAACACAATATGAAACGACTACAATAGAGTTTTTAGAGCCAGCAGAACCAATGCAATACACTCAAGAAGAATTGGATTGCTTGGCTAGAGTTATGTATGCAGAAGCAGGTGGCTGTGATGATACAGAACTTTATCTAGTAGCAAATGTAGTTGTTAATAGGGTAAATGACAAGAGTGGAAATTTTAAAGATTCTATTATTGATGTCATTTATCAAACTGGTCAGTTTACTTCAGTAGGGGATAAAGCCTGGAATAGGGGCCCTACACAAAGAGAATATGCAATAGCTAAGAATGTTCTGGAAGGAGCAAGAGTAGCTCCAAGCAATGTATATTGGTTTTCTAGGGGAATGAGTTATGGTAGTTTATATTATAAATCTCAATGGCATTATTTTGCAGGAATGGATTTACCACAGAAAGTTCGAGAATCTGTGGAAACAACAGTGAAATTAACACAGGAGGAAATTAAACAACAAGATGTAAAAGAAGAAAACATTGTTGTAGTAAATCAAATTAAGCAAAAAAGAGATGAAATGGTTGAAACACTATTAAAAGAAGATATAGTAAATCAACCACAGGTGGTTTCATGTTTGCGAGAAAGGGAAGATATTGAAGAGCATGAAGAGATTAAATTAGATATATGCAAATTAGAATTATCCACAAACCTTGCAAGCAAAGAAAAAATAAGTGTAGAAAATCAAGAGAAAATTGAGTTAGTTAAAGAAATCAGCAATGTAAAGGGAAAAAACAATGCAACTAATAAGTCGTTAAAGAAAGGACAAGAAAAAGAATTACAAATTGCATTAAAAATTAAAATTTAATCAGAACGAATGTACAGGAAGCGTGTATTCTTTAATTCAAAAGAATATATGTAGAAAGTACAAAAAAGCTACAATGCATACACAAAAAGCAAGAGAATACTATTCTCTTGCTTTTTGTGGTTCTAGCTTAAAATCACAGCTCAAAAAATACTATATTAAAGAAAATTTTATTGTAATTTATTCTATAAATAGAAAATTCTTATCGAATATAAGATATTTAGTTAAATAAGAAAAAAATTAGCAATCTCTATTGACAAGTGCTAAAAAAAGGTATATTATATATAAAGTTAGCAAACAATATAATAAAGTGCTAATGAAGAGGTGGAATATGTTAGATAACCGAAAAAAAAGAATATTACAAGCAGTAATAGACGAATATATTAATACGGCAGAACCAGTTAGCTCAAGTGCTTTAGTGCAAAAATACAATTTAGACTATAGCAGTGCTACAGTAAGAAATGAACTTGCAGAACTAGAAAAAAATGGTTACTTAGATAAAACGCATACATCGTCAGGACGTGTACCATCCGAAAAGGGATATCGTTTCTATGTAGACGAATTAATAAAAGATGATGATGTTTCACTAGAGGAAATAAAATATATTCAGTCAAAATTATCTGAAAGAGTAAATGAAATTGAAGAACTTACTAAAATTACTACATCAACATTGTCAGAAATTACTCATTATCCAACTGTAGCAATTGGACCTAAAACAGATATGCAAATTATAGAAGAATTAAAATTTGTTTTATTAGGTAGTAGAATGCTTATGGTTGTAATAGTTACGGACAGTGGATTAGTAAAAGAGACAATTATAAAATATGATAATGATGTTACACAAAATCAAGTAGACACATTAAATAATTTATTTAACACAAAGTTAAAAGGAAAACCACTCTCTAAAATAGATAAACCAATGGAAGAGTATATATTTTCTGAAATATCATATAGTATAGATGTTATAAAACCAATAATTGACCAAATTAATAAAATTGTGGAAGAACAAGAAAGTATATATCTAGAAGGTGCAAAAAAAGCATTTGATTTACCTGAATTTAAAAGTATGGAAGTTGCTAAAAACTTTATAAATATATTAGATACAAAAGAGCTTGTAATAGATATGCTAAACTCTGGAGTAGCAAAAGATATAAATGTATATATAGGTGATGAAAACGAAAATGAGCAACTTAAAGATTTCAGTATAGTAACATTTAAACATTCCGTTGGTGATAAAGATATGGGAACTATAGGGATAATAGGACCAAAAAGAATGGACTATTCAAAGGTTATTTCGGTTATGAAATATATAAGTAAAAAGTTAAACAAAGATAATGAAGAAGAAAGCTAAAGATTAGAAGAAAAAAATAATAATTAGTGATTAGAGGTAAAAATTTATGAACTAGAGTTTATGAATGCAATTATTTAAAATCAGATATGTGACCTATAATAACTAAGAAAAAGGAGGAACAAAATGTCAGAAGATAACAAAGATGAAGAAATATTAGAAAATAAGGTAGAAGAGAAAAAGGAAGAGAAGAAAGATGAAAAGGATGAAACTACTAAATTAAAAGATACAATATTACTTCAAAAGAAACAAATAGACGAACAAGAAGATAGACTAAAAAGGCTAATGGCAGAATTTGAAAACTTTAAAAAAAGAAGTTCAAAAGAAAGAGAAGGCTTATATAACTCTTTAGTATCAGACATATTTTCTGCACTACTACCAGTAGTAGACAACTTAGAAAAAGCAGTAGAAGCAAAAACAGAAGATGATGGATACAAGCAAGGAGTAGAACTTGTATTAAAGCAATTTAAAGATGTATTAGCAGCAAATGGTATACAAGAGATAGAAACTGTAGGTCAAGTATTTGACCCAGAATTACATGAAGCAGTTGCATCTGTACAAGATGAAACTTTAGGTGAAAAAGTAATTACACAAGAATATAGAAAAGGCTACAAAATAGGAAATAAGGTTATTAGACATTCTATGGTTGTAGTAGCAAATTAATATCTTAAAAATATTTTACAATTTTAAGATATTAAATAAATTAGTTATTAATTTTAAAATTATAAAGAATAATAAAAGTGAGGTAAAACTCAAAAGAAAGGAAGAATAAATTATGGGAAAAATTATAGGAATCGATTTAGGAACAACAAATAGTTGTGTATCAGTTATGGAAGGTGGAGAGCCAGTTGTAATTCCAAATGCAGAAGGAAATAGAACAACACCATCTGTAGTAGCATTTTTAAATAATGGAGAAAGATTAGTAGGTCAAATTGCAAAACGTCAAGCAGTTACAAATCCAGACCACACAATTATTTCAATAAAAAGAAAAATGGGAACAAACGATAAAGTAAATATAGATGGAGATTCATTTACTCCACAAGAAATATCAGCAATGATATTACAAAAATTAAAAACAGACGCAGAAAATTATTTAGGACAAAAAGTAACACAAGCTGTTATCACAGTTCCAGCATACTTTAGCGATAGCCAAAGACAAGCTACAAAAGACGCAGGTAAAATAGCAGGACTTGAAGTATTAAGAATTATAAACGAACCAACAGCAGCAGCTTTAGCATTTGGTATGGATAAAGAAGACCAAGATCAAAAAATAATGATATATGACTTAGGTGGAGGAACATTCGATGTTTCTATTCTAGATATTGGTGATGGTGTATTCGAAGTTCTAGCTACAAATGGTAACACTCATTTAGGAGGAGATGATTTCGACCAAAGAATTATAGATTACCTAGTATCAGAATTCAAAAAATCAAATGGTATAGATTTAAGTACAGATAAAATGGCAATGCAACGTTTAAAAGAAGCAGCTGAAAAAGCTAAAATAGAATTATCAGGAATGCAACAAACACAAATTAACTTACCATTTATAACAGCAGATGCTACAGGACCAAAACACTTAGATGTATCACTTACAAGAGCTAAATTCGAAGAATTAATTAGAGATTTAGTAGATGCAACAAGAATACCAGTAGAGCAAGCTATGAAAGATGCAGGAGTAACAAGTGCAGACATTCATAAAGTATTATTAGTTGGTGGTTCAACTCGTGTACCATGTGTTCAAGAAATGGTTAAAAAGATAACTGGAAAAGAACCAGATAAAGGAATTAACCCAGATGAATGTGTTGCAATAGGTGCAGCAATTCAAGGTGGAGTATTATCAGGAGATGTTAAAGACTTAGTATTACTAGATGTAACACCATTATCATTAGGTATTGAAACTTATGGTGGAGTATTTACAAAATTAATTGAAAGAAATACAACAATACCAACTAAAAAATCACAAATATTCTCAACAGCAGCAGATGGTCAAACATCAGTTGAAGTACACGTATTACAAGGTGAACGTGAAATGGCTGCATATAATAAAACATTAGGAAGATTCCAATTAACAGGAATTCCAGCAGCACCACGTGGAGTACCACAAATTGAAGTTACATTTGATATAGATGCAAACGGTATAGTACACGTATCTGCAAAAGATATGGCAACAGGAAATGAACAAAACGTTTCTATTACAGCATCTACAAACTTAACAGATGAAGATATAGATAGAGCAGTAAAAGATGCAGAAGCACATGCAGAAGAAGACAAGAAAAAGAAAGACGAAATAGAAGCTAGAAATAATGCAGAAAGTTTAGTATATAATTCAGAAAAAACATTAGGAGAATTAGGAGACAAAATAAGCGGAGAAGAAAAAGCTAAAGCAGAAGAAGAAATTGCTAATGTTAAGAAAGCATTAGAAGGTTCAGACGTTGAAGCAATTAAACAAGCAACAGAAAAATTAACAACAGTATTCTATTCAATTTCTGAAAAATTATATAGCCAAACACAACAAGCAAATGCAGGAGCTAATGCACAAACAGAAGGACCAAAAACAGATGAAAATGGAAATGTATATGATGCAGACTATAAAGTAGAAGATGACAATAAATAAAGTAGAAAGTAGAAATTAGAAGTTGGAAGTTAGAAGTCGAAATAGTGTAAATCTTTTTAAAATTTAGGCTCCTGACATCTAACTTCAAAATTCTGTTAGGAGGCTATAATGGCAACAAAACGAGATTATTATGAAGTATTAGGAGTAAGTAAAACTGCCACAGATGATGAACTAAAAAAAGCATATAGAAAACTTGCAAAAAAATATCATCCAGACGCAAATCCTGATAATCCAAAAGAGGCAGAAGAAAAATTTAAAGAAGTAAATGAAGCATATGAAACATTATCTGATCCACAAAAAAGAAAAATGTATGATCAATTTGGACCAGATGGACCACAAGGATTTGGTGGAGGTGCTGGAGGCCCTTTCGGAGGTCAAGGCGGATACTATTCATATACTACATCTGGATTTGATGGATTTTCTGACTTTGGAGATTTAGGAGATATATTCTCATCTTTCTTTGGAGGTGGATTTGGTTCTAGAAGTTCAAGAACAAACCAAGGACCAGTAAAAGGAGCAGATTTAAAAGCAAGTATAGATATTACATTTGAGGAAGCATATACAGGAGTAGAAAAAGAGATATATATTACAAGAAATGAAGAGTGTAATACTTGCCATGGAAGCGGAGCTAAGCCTGGAACAAAAACAGAAACTTGCAATATATGCCATGGAACAGGAACAGTAAAACAAGTTCAAACTACAATACTTGGACAAATGCAAACTACTAAGACATGTTCTAATTGTCATGGAACAGGAAAAGTTATAAAAGAACCTTGTGAAATTTGCCGAGGAAAAGGAACAGTAAGAAAACAAGCTAAAATAAGAATTAAAATTCCTGCAGGAATAGATGATAATCAAACTATAGTATTAAGAAATGAAGGAGAACCGGGAGAAAGAGGCGGAGCAAAAGGAGACTTATATATAGTTGTAAGATTAAAGAAACACAGTATATATACAAGAAATGGTGATAGAGTATTTTGTGATATACCAATTACATTTACACAAGCAACTCTAGGCGCAGACTTAAAAATACCAATGCTAGATGGTTCAACTGAAATTTATAGAATACCAGAAGGAACACAAACTGGTACAAAATTTACTATAAGAAATAAAGGATTTAAAGCTGTAAACAGCAACTATCAAGGGGACTTTGTGTTTACGGTACAAGTTCAAGTACCTAAACGATTAAGCAAAGAACAAAGAGAGTTATTAGTAGAACTTGCAAAGACAATGAATGAACAACCACCAGTGAAGAAAAAAGGAATATTTGGATAAAAAAAATCAAGCGTTTGCTTGATTTTTTTATGGTCATATTTTTAAATGTTACAAAAAATAAACATGCTTTTTATTGAATAAAGTATTGACAAAGTGAATAAATTACAATATAACACAAGCAACAGTTTGCAAATTATAATATGGAATAACAAACGTACTAAGAACTAAATCTTATAAAGAGGAAGTGTTCTTATGGACGAAAAAAGAATGAAATTATTTTATTTGAAAACCAAGGAGTAAGTTAGAAGTAAACTTAAAAGATGAAACGATGTGGCTAACACAGAAACAAATGGGAGAATTGTTTGGAAAAGACAGGAGAACAATTACAAGGCATATTCAAAATATCTATAAAGATGAAGAATTAGATGAAAATACAGTATGCTCATTTTTTGAGTATACTGCAAGTGACGGAAAAAATATAATACCCAATATTACAACCTAGATATGATTATATCTGTTGGTTATAGAGTAAATAGTAAACAAGGTATAGCATTTAGAAAATGGACAACAAATGTTTTAAAAGACTATATGCTAAAAGGATATGCAGTAAATCACAGAATACTAGAATATTTAGAGAAGACAGTTACACTAATAGATATTGCAAATAGAATGGATGAAAGATTAGAAGGAAACGATGCAAAAGAAATATTAAAAGTAATAGGAGATTATTCTAAAGCATTAAATTTACTAGATGATTATGACCACAGAACATTAGTCAAGATAAAAGGAAAGCTAGACGATAGAAAAATAGATAAGAAAAACGCTTTGAGTTTAAAAGAATTAAATTCAAAGCGTTTTTGTATGTAAATAAAAGAATTATGGACTAATTATGAAGGTAAAGAGTCGTATATATAAATGTTACGAATATTTTACAATTAGATTACATTACAATTACGTATATTGACTAAAGTATGGGCAAATGCTAAAATAAAAATGAAAGCAATATGTAAAATTTATTTTACATATTTTCTATCTCTTTTTGTGTTTGGTAAAATTGTTGATTGCGGTGGGGTAAATTGATTGTTTTAATTATAAATTAAGCCTTCCCCACTTAAGTCTAT
>ERZ827452.2257-NODE-2257-length-15080-cov-12.549684_pt1 | contig 15080 bp, 9 predicted proteins | sample MGYA00519866_ERZ827452 | MGnify/ENA primary metagenome ERZ827452 (study PRJEB31778, sample SAMEA3449307) | human gut metagenome | biome: human gut; feature: human-associated habitat; material: faeces | place: United Kingdom | collected 2010/2012 ... | reverse complement strand
ACGGTTCTTATTTTGCCTATGCGCGGCTCATTGCTCGCGTAAACTCTCAATTTACCTGTCTTGTGCACCTGTCCATGTCGTAAAGTTCTGACAACTCAGAAAAATATGAAATAATTAACAATATTTACTTGTAATAGCAACATATATTTAGTAAAATACACATAAGGGGTTAAAAATCCAATCCAACGGCTGGACAAAATACCCAAAATGCAGAATAAATGGAGGATGGGATATGAATATTTACACAACAGACAAGATCCGTAACGTAGTATTATTGGGCCATGGCGGCAGTGGCAAGACCAGTCTTGCAGAAGCCTTTGCTTATCTGTCCGGTATCACCTCCCGTATGGGCAAGGTAGATGACGGCAATACCCTCAGCGATTACAGTAAAGAAGAACAGAAACGTCATTTCTCTATCAGTACCTCCGTGATTCCCATTGAGTGGGAAGGATACAAAATCAATATTATTGATACACCGGGTTATTTTGATTTCGTGGGAGAAGTGGAAGAGGCAGTCAGTGCCGCAGGAGCAGCCATCATAGTAGTTAACGGCAAGTCCGGCATCGAAGTCGGCACCCAGAAGGCATGGGAACTTTGCGAGAAATACAAGCTGCCCCGTTTCATCTATGTCTCCAACATGGACGTGGATAACGCTTCCTTCCGTCAGGTAGTGGAAGATATGACCAACCTGTACGGTAAGAAGATGGCACCGTTCCATCTGCCGATCCGTGAAAACGAGAAATTTGTAGGATACATCAATGTTATTACCGAGAGCGGTAACCGCTGGGAGGGTAAGGAAGTTGTTCCCTGTGACGTACCGGATTACAGCCGGGCGAATTTGCAGATCTGCCGTGATACCTTACTGGAAGCCGTAGCCGAGACCAGTGAAGAATTCATGGAGCGGTATTTTGGCGGAGAGACCTTCTCTGAAGCAGAGATCCGTGCAGCACTCCGTACCAATGTCTGTGACGGCAGCATCGTTCCCATGACCATGGGTTCTAACATTCTGTGCCAGGGTATGTACACACTGTTAGATGATATTATCAAATACATGCCCAGCCCTGAGAACAGAGAAGTAGCTGGTATCAATCTGAAGACCAACGAGATCTACCATGCGGATTATGATTTTGCCAAGGCTAAATCCGCTTACATCTGGAAGACCATCGTGGATCCTTTCATTGGAAAATACTCCCTGATCAAGGTAAATTCCGGTGTACTGAAAACTGATGATCTGTTGTATAACGTGGATCGTGATATTGAAGAGAAGATTGGTAAAATCTATGTATTGCAGGGCAATAAGCCTATCGAGGTCAGTGAACTGCATGCCGGAGACATCGGAGCACTGGCGAAGCTGACTGCAGCGAGAACCGGCAACAGTCTTTCGACCAAGGCGACGACTATTAAATACGGCAAGTTCGATATTTCCACTCCCTATACCTACATGCGCTATAAGCCGAAGAATAAGGCGGATGTGGATAAGATATCCCAGGCATTGCAGAAGATGACCCATGAAGATCTGACCATCCGGGTGGTGAATGATGCGGAGAACCGCCAGACATTACTTTACGGCATGGGTGATCAGCACCTGGATATTGTGGTCAGCCGTCTGTTAAACGAATACAAAGTAGAGATCGAGCTGTCCAAGCCGAAGATCGCATACAAAGAGACTATCAAGAAGCAGTCCGATGTGGAATATAAGTATAAGAAACAGTCCGGTGGACACGGTCAGTACGGTCATGTAAAAATGCGTTTCTCACCTTCCGGCGATCTGACGAAGCCCTATGAGTTTGCAACAGAAGTCGTAGGCGGAGCAGTACCGAAGAACTTTTTCCCGGCAGTCGAAAAAGGTATTCAGGAATCCGTAGGCAAAGGACCGCTGGCGGCATATCCGGTAGTTGGTGTCAAGGCAGTACTGTACGATGGCTCCTACCATCCGGTGGACTCTTCTGAGATGGCATTCAAGACCGCAGCGATTCAGGCGTTCAAGAAGGGCGTCATGGAAGCGGGTCCGGTTCTGTTAGAGCCTATCATGTCCCTGAAAGTTACGGTACCCGATGCTTACACCGGTGACATCATGGGGGATCTGAACAAGAGAAGAGGCCGCGTACTGGGCATGACACCTATGAGCGGCGGCAGACAGATCATCGAAGCGGATATTCCTATGAGTGGATTATTCGGTTATTGTACGGATCTGCGTTCCATGACCGGAGGCAGAGGCGATTATTCCTATGAATTTGCCCGCTATGAGCAGACACCTTCCGATGTACAGGAGAAGGAAGTAGCAGCCAGAGCAGCGAAAGTAGCGGAGAATAACGCAGAAGATTAATATATAGAATACATAGGATCCAGCAAAAGAGACCGGCGAATATGTCCGGTCTCCTTTTGCGTATGCGACATTTCATCGATACCGCTGCATCAGATTGATCAGTAATGTGATCCATGCAAACATGATTCATCACCTCTCGTATATAAGATATGCACAGAGAACAGAAAATATGTACAAATGTGTATGGATAGAGCCACAGTCCTTGACAGTATCGGCAAAACACGATAAAATAATCGGTAGTTTTTTAACGACTTGAGAACATGAATTTTAAATAGAAGGCTTCTCATAGTTTAGGAGGAAATGATTATGGCAGTACCTTACAATCACAGAGAGGTAGAGAAAAAATGGCAGAATGTCTGGGATGACGAAAAAGCATTCAAGACTTCCGACGATTTCTCCAAGCCCAAATATTACGCACTGGTAGAGTTCCCTTATCCTTCGGGACAGGGATTACATGTAGGTCATCCGAGACCTTATACCGCACTGGATATCGTAGCTCGTAAGCGCAGAATGCAGGGCTACAACGTACTGTATCCCATGGGATGGGATGCGTTCGGTCTTCCTACCGAGAATTACGCAATTAAAAATCACATTCATCCGAAGATCGTAACCAAGAACAACGTGGCAAGATTCAAGAATCAGTTGCATTCCTTAGGTTATTCCTTTGACTGGGACAGAGAGATCAATACCACAGATCCTGAGTATTATCACTGGACCCAGTGGATTTTCTTAAAGCTGTTCAAGGCAGGACTGGCTTACAAGACAGAGATGCCTATCAACTGGTGTACCTCCTGTAAGGTAGGTTTGGCAAATGAGGAAGTAGTTAACGGTGTCTGCGAGCGTTGCGGTTCCGAAGTTATCCGTAAGGTCAAGAGCCAGTGGATGCTGAAGATCACTGAATATGCAGACAAGTTGATCGAGGGCCTGGATACCGTAGATTATATCGAGCGTGTCAAGGTTTCCCAGAAGAACTGGATCGGTAAGTCACAGGGTGCCGAGGTGGATTTCACACTCACCGGCAAGGACGAGAAGCTGCGCATTTACACCACCAGACCGGATACACTGTTCGGCGTTACCTACATGGTAGTATCTCCGGAGCATCCTGTACTGGATAAATACAAGGACGAGATCAAGAACTGGGATGATATCGTGGCATACCGTGAGATGGCTGCGAAGAAGTCTGATTTTGAGCGTACCGAGCTGGCAAAGGATAAGACTGGTGTCTGCATCCAGGGTCTGACCGCTACCAACCCCGTCAACGGTAAAGAGATCCCTGTATGGGTATCCGATTATGTTCTGATGACTTACGGTACCGGTGCAATCATGGCAGTACCTGCCCATGATGAGAGAGACTGGGAATTCGCTAAAAAGTTTGGCATGCCCATTATCGAAGTCGTAGCCGGAAGCCCTGTCAGCGTAGAAGAAGCTGTATATACCGATGTTGCTGACGGTACTTTGGTCAATTCCGATTTCCTGAACGGTCTGTCTGTGGCAGAAGCCAAAGAGAAGATCATGAACTATCTGGAAGAGAAGGGCATCGGTAACCGTAAGACCAATTATAAATTAAGAGACTGGGTATTCTCCAGACAGCGTTACTGGGGTGAGCCGATTCCTATCGTACATTGCGATAAGTGCGGATATGTTCCCATTGATGAGAGCGAACTGCCTTTGCAGTTACCCGATGTAGAGAGCTACATGCCTACCGACACCGGAGAATCTCCTCTGGCTGCCATGACTGACTGGGTAAATACCACCTGTCCCTGCTGCGGCGGTCCGGCAAAAAGAGAGACCGATACCATGCCTCAGTGGGCAGGCTCTTCCTGGTATTACCTGCGTTATACCGATCCTCACAATGACAAGGCACTGGCAAGTCCTGAAGCATTGAAGTACTGGCTGCCGGTTGACTGGTACAACGGTGGTATGGAGCATACCACACTGCATCTTTTGTACTCCCGCTTCTGGCATAAGTTCCTGTATGATCAGGGCGTAGTACCTACTCCCGAACCTTACCAGAAGAGAACCAGCCACGGTATGATCCTGGGATCCAATGGTGAGAAGATGTCCAAGTCCCGTGGCAACGTGGTAAATCCGGACGATATCGTACAGGATTACGGCGCAGATACTCTGCGTACCTACGAGATGTTCATTGGTGCCTTTGATCTGAGCGCTTCCTGGAGTGAGGAAGGCGTAAAGGGATGTCGCAGATTCCTTGAGAGAGTATGGAAGTTACAGGATATATTGACCTCCGAAGAAGGCTACAGTGCAGATTTAGAGACTAAGATGCACCAGACTATCAAAAAGGTCAGCAGCGATTTCGAGAACCTGAAGTACAACACTGCCATCGCGGCTATGATGTCGCTGATCAACGAGTTCTATAAGAAGAACGCCATTACCAGAGGCGAATACAAGACACTGCTTACTTTGCTGAACCCCGTAGCACCTCATATTACTGAAGAATTGTGGCAGACTGCCGGATTCGAGGGCAGACTGTATCAGGCAGCATGGCCTGAATTCGAGGAAGAGAAGACCGTAGAGAGCGTTGTTGAGATCGGTGTTCAGGTCAACGGCAAGATGCGTGTAACCATCAATGTTTCCAAGGATGAGACTAAGGAAAATGTCATCAACATGGCAAAAGAAGCTCTGGGTGACAAGCTGACCGGCAACATTGTAAAAGAAATCTATGTTCCCGGTAGAATCGTCAACATCGTAGCAAAATAGTTCAGCCATGGACAAATAAGTGAAATAAAATCATGCAAGCATGATTTTATGATCGAATATGTCCATGAGGTAAATGCCGTCTTATGAACAAAGGTAGTCACGTAGTGATGGAAAGCGTGATAACGCGACTTTGCGAATGGCGTTGGCTGAACGTTGAATAAAATAACTCTTGACAGACATTAAGCCTGCCGGGAGTTATTTTTTTGTGATCGGCTTTTCTCCAGAATATTTTCAATCTGACGAAGCTCCGATTCCGTACTGTATTTTTTGATAGCGGTGATGGCAGCCTGCATTTCCTGCGGGGTAAAAGTCAGGTGTTCCTGTTTCGCTTTACGCATGGCGGGCATGAGAAGTGCCATCATTTCTTTTTGAGTTTTACCGTGCCCCTGGGCAAAAAGTTTCGAGAGAAAATCCAGTTTTTCTCTGGGGATGTCCTTCACGAGATCATCCTGCATCCAGAGGGGTGTCTTGGAATAGTCCATTTTTCTGACCTCCTGTGTCTGATTTTGCAGTGGAAAAAAGACCGGACAACATAGACGGATCCATGCCGGAGAGATCGGAGAAGCCCTCCGGGAACAATTCCTGCATGGTCTGCACCATTTCCATCATTTCCTGGAAATTATGAATATTGTCCATCATTTGTGTGATTTGTCGAAGAGCTGATTTCTGAGTCTCGTCGCACAAGGGCATGAGATCATTACACAGTTCAGTGGCAGTTTCTTCGTTTGCAGAAGAGGGAGCAATGCACAGAGAAGTCTCCGGATGCCTGCGAAAAAGTGTTAGCGTGTATTGCAACTCCGACATTTTTATGTAAACAGCAAGTCCTTTCAGCAGCCGGGGATCCATATAATAAGCCAGTATTTTCAGAATCTGAATGCGGTTGGAAGTGAATAATGTGTCAAAGGCCGCCGCCTTGTCGATTCTCTTATCATCCATGTACCGATACCTTCCTGCAAAAGAGTTACTAGTATTTTATGAGAGCGGCAGCATGCTTATGCCGATCAATCCTTCGGGGTACAGAAAAGTCCGTACCCCGGAGTGATCGTGCCTACAAAGCTCCGGGAGATCCCGGAAAGCAGTATCAGAGATTAGCAACCGCAACCGTTGTTGTTACCGCAACCACCGCCGCAGAAGCAGGACAGAAGCAGGATCCAGATCAGCCATTCACAGCAGTCATTGCCGCCGCAGCCATTGTTGCTGCCCAGCAGTCCGCAGCCGTTGTTGTTACCGCAGCCACCGCCGCAGAACAGTAACAGGATGATCCAGATGCAGCTGTTGCCGAAAATACCGTTACCACAGTTGTTATTGCCGCAGGAATTGTTGCAGCCGCAGTTTGTAGCAGTTAAGTCACTCATTTTTAGTGCCTCCACATTTTATTTATGCTTTATTGTATGCGGGGGAGCATGTCAATGTTTCCGGAAAAGGCTTGCAATAATTTTCGGATATAGTACAATAAAATTGTACTCCCATACAGATATGTGTTGTGATGGGTTGCATAGTTTCGATAAAGTAATTAAGGATAAATAGATGACACAGAAGATATATGTGGTAGAAGGACGAAAGTTCCGCACGGAAGCGGATTACCAGAACGCCCTGAAGGATCAGCAGGTGATCGAGAATCTCCGGATGCAGACGAAGAAGATGAGTCTGGCGGATCAGAAGAAACTGCTGGAAGTGATCCGCAGCGGAAAGTGTAGATTTCATAGCATCCTGGGACAGGATTATATGGAAGAACTGTCGGAAGAGATTAAGAGGCAGGAAGCTCCAAAGACATCCAAGACCACTCACGAGAAAAAAGAGACATTTAAGAAAAAAGAACCGATAAAAAAAGAACCGATTAAAAAGAAAACCACGCAAAAGAGACCGGCGGAAAAAAAGAAGGCTCTGAAGAGAAATATAGAGCCGCAGTTCGATGAGGCAGAACTGGACAGAATCGTAAAAGAGGAACTGAAAAAACAGGAAAAAAGAAGGAAACTTTTAGTGGTCTGCTGCAGTATTGCAGCTATCGTCTGCCTTAGCTATTTCGGAATTTATAACTGGTACAACTACCGGACAGCAGATAATTATAAGCAGCTGAGTGAACTGAAGGACAAGGAACCTGCAGCCAGCGAGACACCGGCGCCGGTGATCCATTATACGTCGGAAGAAGGGCAGAGTACACCGCCTCCGGTACTGGATGAATATAAAAATTTATTAAATAAGAACAAAAGACTAATCGGATGGGTAAAAATTGACGATACTAATATAGATTACCCTGTAATGCAGACAACGGATAATGAATATTATCTGGATCACAATCTGAATCAGGAGTATGACAAGAATGGATCTATTTTCATGGACAAAGACTGTGATGTGCTGAAGCCTAGCACGAATCTGATTCTGTACGGACATCACATGAAGAGCGGGCAGATGTTCGGTAACCTGTCATTGTACAGCGACCAGAGCTACTATGAGAAGCATCCCTACATACAGTTTGATACCATCTATGAAAAAGGTCTGTATGAGATTATGTATGTATTCCGTTCGAGGGTATACAGTGAAGATGAGATTGTATTCAAATACTATCAGTTTATAGACGCCCAGAGTGAGCAGGAATTTGACTCTTATATGAATGACATGGAGGGAATGTCATTATATGACACAGGAGTCACGGCTCAATACGGTGACCGGCTTTTAACTCTGTCGACTTGTGATTATCAGGAGAAAAACGGCAGATTCGTAGTGGTTGCCAAAAAGGTGACGGCAAAGGAGTAAAGGATGACTAAGGGTACAAGGAAGACCAACAGAAGATTAAAAAAGACAGTAAGGAAGACCCTGGGAACACTGTTCCTGATCTCGGCGATCGTAGTGGCAGCGATCCCTACGGAGGGACTGCAAGCGGAAGAAGATGCTGTGGCGCAGGCGGCAGGACATACACATCAGGCAACACATAGCTCTTCTAAATATAAGGTTACGATTCCGAAGGACGCATCAGAGAAAGCAAGGCTGCTTCCCGGTAGCAGCACAATTCCCACCATGGATACGCTGATTCCCGTGGTAGACAGCAATGCGACCATTTATACAACAGAGACCAACACAGACGGAACCAGCTATCAGTTTGCCTATGTGAACTATAAAAATTCCTGGTGTGCAGTATTGCTTGGTTATAATAAAAATACGACATTGACTGGGAATGTACTGGATATTCCCGATATGGTAAATGCGTACATACAGCCTACCGGTAACCAGGGTACCATCAATGGTTACGTGGCGGCAAGTAAGAATGGACAGCCTTTGTATTATGAGGCTCTGACACAGAAGACCAGAGAAGTGGAAGTACAGGCAACAGATCCGAATACAGGTCTACCATTATATGATTCACAGGGTAAACCGGTGATGGAGACGAAGACTGAGACTTATAAGGATGGTGAGATGCGTCCTTGTTATGCTACGGACAATGCCTGGAAAAAACTTTCTCTTGTGGATTTCTTCCAGAAAAAGGGCACCGGTTATTCTTACACCAGTACGCAGGCGGAAAATGAGGATAAATCAGCAAAAGTATATGACGGATTCGCAAAGACAGAACAGCCGGATGATCAGTGGATCAAGGATCTGGATGTAAAATACATCGGCAACCAGTATCTGGCATCTACAGCCAATCCAAATGGTACCTATACCTGGTCTGTGGCAGGAGATATCACATCTAAAAATCCGTTAGACGGTATTTTCGCCGGAGCCAGCAATATTGTAACACTGAACATTGGTGAGAAACTGATTGGTGTCGGCAACTATGCGTTCTATGGCTGTAATGGTCTGAACAGCATTTCCTTTGGTAATGGTATCACTGTCATCGGTAACTGGGCATTTGCGGAATGCGGCAGTATGAAAGCAGTGAACATCCCCAGAGAGTGTATGCTGGCACAGCTGGGAGATCATGCATTCTACAGCTGCACCCAGTTGACGGATATTGATATTCCTATTTCTGTAAGTTATATCGGAGACTATGCATTTGCAGAATGCCGGTATTTATATGAAGTAGAGATATGTAATCCGGAGCAGGAGAACGGCATCAGTTCCAGCAGCCTGAAGGAAATGGGCTGGAATGTATTTGAAAATGATGAGACCCTGTATTCCGTGACTTTCCCGGATATGTACAGCGAGACCATCGGAATCTCCATGTTCAAGGGATGTAAGAACCTGCATTATGTAGCTTCCCGAAATGCACAGTTTACCATCAACTCCGGAAGTGCAGATGATAATGTGTATTGCTTTGACTGCTTTAAGTCCATGCTTGCGGATGATCCGGTAAACGGTACTTTCTATTTTGAAGGACTGAATACCAGTCTGCTTCATACATTGTGCCGGGAGAACTGTTTTGCATTCAGTTATATCAATTATGATCCGACTACAAAGTTATACCAGAAGCTGAACCAGTATGAACTGACGGTTCAGGATCCCAATGTTTCAGATGAACCTGGTCGTTCTACGTTTGTAGTAGATTCCTCCAACCAGTTGCTTAATGCCAGCGTAGGAACCGGCGTTAAGACATTGAATATCCCGGATCCCATCGGACCGTATCATATTTACAATATCTCGGCAAATACATTTGCCAACAACTGTAATCTGACCATGGTATCTCTGCCTGCCAGTGTGCAGTCGGTGGGAGATGGCGCTTTCCATGGCTGCCATAATCTGGCAACGGTAATATTTAATAACAGCAGTATTGCTATCGGAACGGATGCGTTTAAGACCCAGGACTTTACCGGTACACACAGAACGGGCTGTACACACAGCACAGCGACAGCTATGAACGATGCAGATAATAGTCCGGCAGTGAAACTGACCTTTGTAGGAGAAATCTCACCGGAGTCCACACCGTATAAGTATGCGATGAGTCCGGACGGCAGATATAATAACAGCAGTCAGGTGGCAACCTATGTCAGATATTGCAGCGGATGGCCGTCCAACCTGGTAGTACAGTACAATCCGGAAAAGAGTGTCAGTGAACTGATTGATTTCCCGGCATTTACGGAATTGACCAAATACTTAAATAAAAATGATTATCCGTATCTGACAGATGCCCAGAGAAGTGCAGCGGAAACTGCACTGACCAAATATACTGCTGGAGAGTCTCTGACAGAGGATCAGCAGCAGTTCATTGATTCCGCACTGAATGTGACCATACCGGAAGGTGTTCAGGCAATCAAGGATGATCTGTTTGTGGAAAAAGAGAAGGATCAGAAGGAAAAGACTCTGACCATATACGGTCTCGACAGTATTGAAGAAAATGACTTCAAGGGTGCAAAATATCTGACCGGTGTGATCAGCTACAGCAATACCCTGTCCAGCATAGCAAAAAATGCCTTTGATGGCTGTGAGAAACTGGCTACAGTAGAGATCAACGGCAATACCCAGTCCATTGGCGACTATGCATTTAAAGACTGTGTTGCTCTGAAAGATGTGTCCCTGTCCGGAACCATCAGCAGTCTTGGTAATATTCCATTTACCGGTTGCAAAATTCTGGATAAGGTAGGATTCCAGGGAACCGATTATTTCACCTGCGACAATTCGATTATCTATGGAATGAACGGCAGTGCAAAAGCGAAGATTATTGAATGCTTAGAGGGTAGAACCAGCAAGCGTGTGAATGCCAAAGAGACAACGGGCGTGACGGAAATGGCACCGGAGGCGTTCCGCGGCTGCGACAATCTGACTACGATCGATCTGTCGGACAGTGCCATTACGGTAGTGCCTTCCTATGCGTTTGCGGAAACTAAGAATCTGGATACCGTGAAACTGCCGATCACCTGTGAAGAACTGAAAGATAATGTATTCAACGGCAGTAGCATTAAATGGCTGGAGGAGTCCAGTGAGAGATTAACAGTGATTGCCCAGGATACTTTTAACGGAATGCTTAAAGCTAAGGGAGATGTTACCTTATGTGCTCCGAAGACCAGTTATCTCTACAGATATGGTGATGCGAACGGATTTGCAGTGGAAGATACTCCGCTGGAGGAAATCTATACCGTTATCTTCCGTGACTGGAATGAAGAACTGAAGAAAAATGTCCCGGTAGACGAACAACAGGTACGGGGCGGGGAAGATGCGGTTCCGCCTACACCGTTAGGTAAGACCGGCGAAGTATTTAAGGGATGGGATGGCGATTACACGAACATCACGGAAGATACGACATGTACCGCTATTTATGAGAAGGAAGATCCCGATGCAGCTAAATTTACCGTAACTTTCCTGGATTGGGATGATAAAGTGGTCAAGGAGATCAAGGTATCCTCTGGCGGTAGCATTGCGGATTCAGATCTGCCAAATGTCGCTACCCTGGTTCGTGATGGCTATATCTTCACCGGATGGGACAGAGACCTGACCAATATTACCTCAGATATTACGACCAAAGCAGTGTATAAGGCATTGAGCGAGGATGATATCGTAGTTCGGTATATCAATGGTGTAACCAAGGAAATTTTCTACCAGACCACCATCAAGAAGGGTACCGTAGCACCCAGCATCCAGACACCTGCAGTCAGTGGATATACATTCAAGGAATGGTTGCCGGATATTGCTGCAGCCATTACAGAGAATACGGATTTCTATGCAGTATACGTGGCGAACGGTTCTAATGGCAACAACAGCGGAACCACCAGCCCGGGAGCAAGCACCAGTCCGGGATCCAATAATAATGGTACCACTGCCAAGATGTACACCCTGACTGTTAAGAACGGTTCCGGATCCGGAAGCTATATTGCAGGTTCCCAGCCAATCATTGTGGCAAACGACCCTGCGGCAAACCAGCAGTTTAGCAGCTGGTCCATTGATCCGTCCAATACGAAGATTGCCAGCAAGGTTCTGTCTGCAACAGTAATTACCATGCCGGAAGCAAATGTAACTGTAACGGCGAACTATACAGCAAAATCAGGTTCCGGTAGAAAGACCAGTACCTCTACGGGAAGCGGTAATTCCACGAATTCCAATTCCAACAGAAGACCAAGCAGCACTACCACGGGAACCGTATCCGGCGGCAGAACCACTGTTGTTATTGATAAAAACGGTCTGTCCAATACCGGAGTGGTATCCGCAACAGTGAACGGGTCTTCCGATAATTTTGTGATTAAGATCACAGAGAGCGCAGCAGCTTCAGAAGAAGTAGTGAAAGCTCTGATGGCAGAATACGGCAGTGATATCAGTGCTATCAAGTATTTCCCCATGGACATCAGTCTCTATGATTCCACCGGCAATACAAAGATCACAGATACCACAGGATTGTCCATCAGCATTACATTGCCTCTGCCGGATTCTCTGATCACCTATGCAGGTAATAACAAAGTGGCAGGTGTAGTGAACAGTAAGTTAGACAAGCTGTCACCGAAGTTCTCCACGATATCCGGTGTATCTTGCGTAACTTTCACTGCGGAGCATTTCTCGCCGTATGTGATCTATGTGGATACGAATAATCTGACTGCGGGAACCATCGCAGACAGCACACCTAAGACCGGCGACGGAATCCATCCCAAGTGGTTTTTGTCCATGGGACTTGCCTGTCTGTCTATTGTATTCTTCATGAAGAAGGATAAAAAGACTCTGAAAGCAGCCAGAGTATAACGTAAATAAAGGATGGGAAGGTTTATGAATCATAAAAAGTGGTTGGTCGTCATGGCTTTGGTGGCTACCGCGTTGATCCTGACACATCTTCCTGTGTCAGAGGCAGATGCGGCGGCGTCTGCCTCTGATTTTCAGATACAGGGAAGCACGTTGGAGAAATACAGAGGTAGCGACGAGAGAGTCACAATTCCGGATACAGTGGAGGTTGTGGGCGAGAGTGCCTTTGAGAACAACCAGAAGGTACAGTTCGTTGTGATCCCCAAATCGGTCAAACGACTGGATGCCTATGTATTCTGGGGCTGTAATAACCTGGAAGAAGTGGTACTTGGAAAAGGTCTGACGACTGTGGACGAGTATTCGTTCGCCGGATGCACCGGATTAAAACAGATTACGATTCCGGAGAATGTGCAGAGCATTGAAGCTCAGGCATTTGCCGGATGTACAAATCTAACAGATATTTATATTCCTGCTACGGTAACAAATATTGCCGATGATGCTTTCTTAAATTGTGATAATGTGACAATTCATGCGGACGAGGGCAGTGTGGCTGCGCAGTTCGCACAGAAGCTGGAAGAGCAGAGAAGGAAGAATCCCCTGGTGACGGCAGCACCTGCACAGACTCCGGCAGCGGACGGGGCAGCAGATGCACAGACGACCGCAGAGCCTGCACCGGTAGAGACGCCGAGTCCTGCACCGACCCCGGTGCCCGGTAATGTGTTAGGCAGTACGGTAGTTGTGGGGAATCACGCCATGGTCATGGTGCATCCCGGCCTGGAGAAGGTACAGCAGGGGGATAACGAACCGGTGGATGACAGTTTAGAAGCGACTACTGCAGAGACAGAAGAAGGTATCGTTCCGGAATGGAAATATTATAGGGATCAGTCCATCGGTACAGTGACGATTCCGGAGGGAACTTGTGAGATTGGCAGATTTGCTTTTTCCAGAAGCAGTGTGCATACGGTTGCAATTCCGGAAGGTGTTACAACGATAGCGTACGCAGCATTTTATCATTGTGACGATCTGAAAAATGTAGTGATTCCGGATACTGTGACTTCTGTAGGAGCGAAGGCCTTTACCCACACCGGCTGGCTGGATGATTTTGAGCAGAACAGCACGGAGAACTTTTTGATCAGTGGCGGTGTGCTGGTGGCATATAAGGGAGACTCGGCAGAAGTGACAATACCGGATGGTGTGCGTGTGATCGCAGATGAAGTGTTTAAAGACCATACCGAGATTCAAAAGGTATATCTCCCGGCAGGCATTGCAGCTACAAGCAACGATATTTTTCCGGAAGGAACGGAGATCATAAATAAATAATGGGTAATTTACCTACACCAGTAAAAATGACCGGCATAAGATAGAATAAGTCTTATGCCGGTTTTTTTGGTGGGAGCGGAAGGAATTTATGCAGCGGGTAAGGGAACAGGTACAGGTACCGGAACAATTATATGACGGACAGTCGAACACATCACCTGCTGTAATTGCAGTGTTGGATACCGGAATTGCCTATCATCCGGATCTGGCAGGAAAACTGTTGTGTTTTGCGGATTTTGTAGAGAAGCGTCAGTTTCCGTATGATGATAACGGACATGGAACACATATATGTGGGATTCTATGCGGAAGCGGAGAGTTATCAGAAGGGAGATTCCGCGGAATGGCACCCGGAGCAAAACTGGTCGTGGGGAAAGTATTGGATAATAACGGGGAGGGATCCTGCGATGCTATGAGAAATGCATTGCAGTGGGTCTTGCGGCTAAAGAATCGTTACAAGATCCGGATCTTGAATATCTCTGTTGGAATCGGAGACCTGAAGGAACGGTATAAGGAGCAGGTGTTACGGGAAGAGCTGGAGAAGCTGTGGGATCATAACATTCTCGTAGTCTGCGCTGCGGGAAACAATGGTCCTGTGGACGGAAGTATCTCTGAGATGGCGAGCAGCAGAAAAGTACTGACAGTGGGCTGTCATGACGGCAGATACTGTAAAAATGATCCCGGTAGATGTGAGACATATTCCGGCAGAGGCAGAAGATATGATGTGCTCCGCAAGCCGGATATTGTGGCTCCCGGTACAAGAATCCTGTCCTGCAATGCTTCCTGGCGCAAACAAAACGGCAGAATCCTTATGCCTTATGTTGCAAAAAGCGGTACCTCCATGGCGACCCCCATTGTATCCGGAGCTGCGTCGCTGACGCTCGGAAAATATCCGTGGCTGACCAACGAAGAGTTTGTCCGCCTGCTGTCTCTGACAGCCACGGATCTCGGAGAACCCTGGAATAAGCAGGGCTTCGGAATGCTCAATGTCCGCAGATTATTAGAAAACAAGTAAAATGATAAAATCACTGGGAAAAATAAAAAATGTGATTAAAATAAGTCAATAAAATAAATACTAAAGATATTGACACAAATGGTATGATTGTATACAATGATACGAGAACTGCAAAAT
>ERZ827452.2255-NODE-2255-length-15092-cov-13.231163_pt1 | contig 15092 bp, 10 predicted proteins | sample MGYA00519866_ERZ827452 | MGnify/ENA primary metagenome ERZ827452 (study PRJEB31778, sample SAMEA3449307) | human gut metagenome | biome: human gut; feature: human-associated habitat; material: faeces | place: United Kingdom | collected 2010/2012 ... | reverse complement strand
ATCAGATTCATTATAAATTGTCCGAAAAAGTGTCTTAATTTATGAGACCATTATATATATGCACCCAAAAACATAAAAACAATTCCAAATATTCCTAACATAACAAATGAAATCATTGTTAATACATTTATTACAATTTTAAGTCTATCCTGACCAGGTAAAATTATATCATCGGTCATTACAATTATTCCCATATTGATTATTTCTATCATGGACGAAGCCATAAAATATATAGGATCAATACGCGCTATCATGGACGATACTTTTTTGAATTGATTTATTATTTTGCCAATAAGACAAATTATAATAATAGTAATTATGTATACCATTAAATCATTATTGCTGCCAACTATAATTTTAATCGGATATTCTATTACATCAATATATCCATATGCAAACAAAAACACTGCTAATTTACGCCACATCTTTTCTTTGAATAGTATCCCTGTAGCAATTAAAGCACTCGGAAGCGCTAATATGGTATACCATATGCTTTGTGCCGGTCGAATAAAGATAACAATAATTTCACCTAACTGCATTAACATTATGAGCATAAACGCAAAATATTTTTTTAACTTGATATCACCAATCTCCAGCTTACATATCAGCCATTCAAATAATATTAATTCTAAAATCATCTATCTGCTCTTTCAACCCTTGCCACTTTACACATATAATTAAAAAAATCTTCTTGTATTTGTTTTTTCATTCTTCTACTACTCTTTAGCTTCACCCCATCTGTCATAATTATCTCATCTCCAATTGTATTAACATTTTCAAAATTAATTATAATACTCCTGCTTATTCTGGCAAAATTCATATCCTTCAACATTTCATAAAGCTGTGATACACCTTTATCTGTAATAAAATATTCGCTCCCATCTAACATGTATATCTTTAAGTACCTTCCCTGTGCAATACCATACACTATATCTGAAATTTTAAACTTTGTCAGTCCACTTATAGTATTTAGACAAATCCATTTTACCCTTCTATTAATAATATTTATCGCATGAAGCAATTTCTTTTCAATTTCTTCTTCCCTCACAGGTTTCTTAATAAAATCTGTAACATTTCGCCCATATGCTTTACTCATTATTTCATCATGGCTAGTACAGAAAATAATCAGTACCTCATTGTCCGTCTGTTCCAACAAATCACGGACTTTCAGACCATCTATGTGTTCCATCTCTATGTCTAGTATCAATATATCAGGTTTCTCACAATCCATAACCTGAATTCCTGACTCATACTGGATAATTTTAACTTCTATATCATTTTTTAAAGCTATATTTCTTATACTTTCCGATATTTTTATTCTACATGCTTCTTCATCATCACATATTCCAATTCTGTACATCATCCTGTATTCCTTTTCTAAACTTACTCTATAATAAATAATATACAATCTATAATTCATTTGCAATCAAATCTGCATAAATGACATAAATTCGCACATAAATGATATTTCACGCATACTTTTTATCCATAATTAAGCATAATTCCTACATCGGCCATTAAATTCTCAAAACACAACCTAAATTAATCTTGTAAATTCAAAATTTATAATTTATAATCTTCATAGCTTAATTGTTTTGATAAGGGGATTATTTTTATGAATATTGCTATTTGTGATGATGAACAACAAGATATTGATATACTTTACAATTACTGCAAATCATGCAAATTACCATACAATATTTCTACTTTCTTGTCTGCCTCTGCCCTGCTTGAGGCTTTTAAATCCCAATTTTATGATTTAATTTTTCTTGATATAGAAATGGATAAGCCAAATGGTTTTGAAATTGGCTCTATTTTAGCAGGATATTCTCCTCGTCCCATAATAGTTTTTACGACAAACGCACTGCAGTATGCAGTCCGAGGATATGGAATTGCTTTTCGATTTTTATGCAAACCGATAACGATTACAATGTTTCAAAGTGTTGTCAGGGAGGCTCTTGACGAGATTCTTCCGCAAAAGGCAGCGGTAACGTGTGGTTCAACTCAGAAAATGATTTCTATAAACGATGTCATATATTTTGAGAGTCTGAACCGGCACATTATTTTTCATTTTGCAAATACATCCACATTGGAGATAAAGGATTCAATGGAAAATATGATTTCGGTTTTTTCATATCCTTCATTTGTACAGATTCACAGAAGTTATTGCATCAATTTGAATTATGTGGACAGCTTTACACCACTTGCTGTCACTATGACTGACGGCTGCAAAATTCCACTTTCGCCGAAAAAACAGACCATTTTCCAAGAGCGCTTTAACAATTTGATACGAGGTACCATCAAATGAATTTTCCAATTGAAATATATACCATTATTATAGAATGCCTGCTTATTTTCTACTTCTTTCATAAAGAGGTTAGACCTGTATACCCTTCCCGCGGATATATTATCCTATTTTGCATATCACTCTTTGCGGTCATAATGCTATCAACCCTATATACACCTATGTTTATACGGCTTGCCATTATCAGCTTATTTTTGTTTTTATGCTATACTTTCCGCTTCAAATGCAAAATATTCCAAATCACCTATACTATTATATTATTTTTTGTCACGTCGATGTTTTCCGATGTTATTGGTGCGTTTGTACTTTCCAGACTTGGAATTTCAATAAACGAACTTTTAGGAATAAGTGAAGGACGGCTTATCTACAATACCACAAGCAAGATTATTCATCTGTTTTTGCTGGTCATAATTATTTTATTTACCAATGCCCGATTTGATTCAAAGGCTCTACTGCATGCCATACCACTCATGCTCTGCAATCTGTCAAGCATATTTATTCTGTTTGCCCAGTACACTACCTTTATTGACAATGGTAAATACTCCACCTTTGTGATGACCACCATATGTATGCTTGTTATCAATATAGTGGTTTGTGGATATACGGAAATAGTAAAGAAATCTTATGAATTACAGAAAAATCAGCTCTGTATACAGGAGCAGCTTGCCAAACAGGAGCTTTACTATCAGGATATCATTGCTCGTCAGGACGAATCCCGCGCACTTTGGCATGATATAAAAAAATACATGCTGGCAATGGAAAATCTGGTTTCTACGAAAACACGACCTCAAGCCGAAAGCCAGCTCTCTGCCTTAAAGAAAAAGTTTTCAAGCCTTGACCAAATGATTGATACCGGTAATTCCATTGTTGACGGTATCCTAAACTATGGCTCTAATAAAGCAGACAGTCTGGGAATCTCCATAAACTTTAATCTATGGCTGGATACTGACCTCAACATTTCGCCTGTTGACCTGTACATAATCATTGGAAACACTATGGATAACGCAATAGAAGCCTGCGATGCTTTTCCGGCAGGTCACAAACCCTCCATCTCATGTACGCTGCGCCAGAAAAATCATGTGCTGCTTTATGAAATATCCAATCCTATTCCACAGGTTTCCGTAAAAAAAGCCGGAGATATCCACGGATATGGACTTGAAAATGTCAAAGAATGTGTAAATAGAAATAGTGGTTTTATCTCTGTTAAAAACGAAAATGATATATTTTGTGTCTCTATAACACTAAACGTTTAATATGTCTTAAATCCGCGATATCACAAGCCTTCCATCCTGCACATCAACCCTGACCTTATTAGACTCTATCCCCGCTGCCTCAAGCATCTCATCAGTGAGTTTTATCCTGTGCGCCTTGTCCAATACCGTATATTCCATTGCAGGGTGTTTCTTCAATTTCTCCGTACTTACCTTTCCGTCAGATATAAGCACTGTGCGGTCTACACGGCCTGCAAGTGCCATATCGTGTGTCACTATGATGATGGTTATACCAAGCTCTTTGTTCAGCTTATGAAACAGCTCATAGATTGTATCAGCAGTCCTTGTATCCACGGCTCCGGTCGGCTCATCCGCAAGCAGTATGTCCGGCTTATTTGCCAGTGCCACCGCTATCGCTGCGCGCTGCTGCTCTCCTCCCGATAGCTGAGCCGGAAGCTTATCCTTATGCTCCTGTAATCCCACTGCATTTAACAGTTTAAGGGCATAGCTTTTATTATTATCCTTGCGTTTTTTTATAATTTCTCTGTGTTTTAAATTATCGGTATTACCTGAATTTTCAAACATCATCACTGCCTCGACATTCTGCAGCACAGTCAGGTATGGGAACAGATTTTTGGCACTTTTCTGCCACACAAAGCCCACCTTGTCCCTGCGGTATCTCACCATTTCAGCTTCTGAATATGTGGAAATGTCTTTTCCGTCAATAGTGAGCACTCCCGCCGTTGGAGTTTCCAGTCCTCCTATCATATTTAAAAGGGTGGATTTTCCGCTGCCGGATTTTCCTATTACCGCAAGCATCTCCCCTGTTTCCACCGTCAGGTCAAGCCCCTCCAGTGCCATCACCTTTTTATCGTCTGTCTCATATATTTTTACCAGTCCATCGCAGTTTATCATCTGGTTTTCCCCCCTTTTAATTTAAATTACTATGCCGTCACTAAGCTCAAACACTTCATCTCCCAGCTCCATCAGGTTCGGATCATGCGTGGTCATAACTATTGTGATGTCCTCATCATCTATCAACTCACGGAACAATCGCATGACTTCAAATCCAGCAGCGGTATCGAGTGCTCCTGTCGGCTCATCCGCAAAGACCACCTTCGGGCGATGAACCACAGCGCGCGCTATCGCAACTCTCTGCTGCTCACCTCCCGATAACTGATCCGGCATATGATCCATGCGCTTTGAGAGTCCGACACGCTCCAGCAGCTCTGATACTCTGTCATGCATATTCTCATTTATCACATCGTTTTTTGCATCTCCAATGTCATTATCCATATCAGTCAAATTCTTCCGTATCTGACGTTTATTTTTTGCAAGTCTAAGGGCAAATTCCACATTCTCATATGCCGTCATCGTGTGAATTAGTGCTATAGACTGGAATACAAATCCCATCTCATACCGCCTTAGTATTTCCCGGTCTTTCTCGGTCATCTGCTCGAGGTTTTTATCCAGAAACTGCACACTTCCCTCTGTCGGCATATCAAGCGCACTAAGGATATTAAGAAGTGTGGTCTTTCCAGAGCCGGAACGCCCTTTTAAGATTGCAAGTGTTCCTTTTTTTATCTCCATGGATACTCCGTCAAGTGCGTGGACTGTTGTACCATCTCCCGCCTTGAAATATCTTTTTATATTTTGAGCAATTATCGCATTTTCCATATGTCACGACCTCTTTTTTTACATGCTAACTATCTTCTCCAAGCCTTAGTGCCTGTGCTATCTTCATACTCTTAAGCAATCTGCTGATAACCACATAGCATACGGCTACAGCCACGAAAAGTACTCCTGCAAGCTCCAGCATATCAGATTGATAAATATATACATTTACTCCGATATTGTGTTTCTGCGGCAGATATATGATCGATATGAGCCTTACAAACATCGCTGTTGCAGTTATACCTATGCCTGCTCCCGCAAGAAGCGGCAGAAATGATAAAAATATCTGCTCGTTTAAAAGCATTGCTTTTACCTCTCTCATTCTCATTCCCATTGCGCGGTATATACCAAACTGCAGCTCCCTCTGTTTTAGTGTCATAACCCAATACAGCAAAAATCCTACTGAGCACACTATCAGTGAAAGTATAAAACTTAATGTAAACATACCGTTTGTGATCTGCACTGTTGCTGAGTTTTTATTCTCGTCTATAAGCTGCTGCGCGGATGTTAAATTTTTGTATATATCATCCACCGTTTTTCCTTTTGACAGGTTCATCCACACACTGTACGGTGTCATGCCGAACTTTTCCACAACCGTAGCATAATTTGCAACGATCAGGTATTTCTCCTGCTCTGTCACATTTCCTTCTACATCTGTCTCATAGGTGTAACGCTCGTAGCCCGGAAAACCTTTTACTATGGCACATACCTTTGCATTCTCGGATGCGTAGATCTGATCATCATCGACAGCCTCCGGTACATACCTTGAGTAATTTAAGCTGTCACCAACTTTAAGTCCCAGAGCTTTTGCCAGATTTGAGGAAATGATGACTCCGTCCGGCTCTTTTGCCAGCTCATTCAGGTAATTGAACCAGTGCGCGTCATTAATATCATCATTTTGTCCACTCTGCAATTTCGCAGTCTCACCGAATTCTTTTGTGTTTATCGCCATAAGATATGCATCCGAAACCGAACCACTGCCTGCGGAAATGTCTACCCGCTCGTCCTCAAGCACACGCGTGACCCCGTCACAGATGCCCTCATTTTTGAGCGACTCGTATTTACCGAAATCAGGCTCGTCATACATCCAGCTTACAGAGCCATCTTTATTCTTCTGTATCCTGAGTCTGAAATCTTCGTTGTATATCGCATCACAACCCACATTGTAGACGATCCGTTTTTCCATATTGCTGTTCATGGTGCGCGCCATATTCGCGTCAAAAATACCGCCAGCCACTGTCATGATAAGAAATACTGCCAGAAATCCCTGATTGTATCTGGTTCGTTTTAGCTGTAAAAATGATGCATACATTGCCGGAGAAAAATGCTTTTTAAAGAGCCTGTCCACAAGCAGAATAATAAGTCCGGTAAGTCTTACGCACAAAAGTGCCGCTGCAAATATAAAAAGCGAATTGTCCAGTATCATGACAGGATCTATGCTCCTGTTCTCAAGAACAGATATCGCAAGCGTACTCTTCTGCTTGTTGTAATTGTAAAGCAGATATGCTGACAGAGCCAAAAGTATAACGTCTATAAAGCATTTCTCCCAAAGAGGCTTTTTCTTTGATATTCGTTCCCTGCTGCGCTCTGATATGGCATCCTTTGATTTTTTCCACACCGGAACTGTGATAAACAGCACCATGATAACTGCCGCTGCCACCGCATAGACAAGCATCTGCCATACAAATTTGTAAGTGCCTATATCCTTTGCCGTAAATCTTAAAAATCCGTCTGTAGATGCGGCAGCCCGGCACATTATATATCCGAGCACTATTCCGAGTACACAGCCCGCAAACGCTATTATTCCCGACTGCTGCAGGTACAAAATAAATACCTGTAATTTTGTCGCACCGCGGCTTCTTAAAACAAGTATGTCATTTTCCTCGAGTGAAAGTATCTGTGCAGATATCATTCTTATAAATAAAATCAAAAGCACAAGACACGGCAGCTCCAACGCCCAAAGCATCCGCTTTATCGTCTTCTGCTGTGTAAAAAAGCGCTCCAGCGTATCACGGATGTTGTCATTGTAGAGCTTGTCAGCATCCTTAAACTGCTCCATATAACCGTCATAAAGTGAGGCATTTTCCGTGTTGATCTGCCTGTAATCCAGCATGAGAAAATCACTGTAGCTGATATTGTCCTCGCTGTAATACTGCATCATTTCGTCAAAAACATCCTGCGAAACAAATATCACATCGCCCATATCCGAAAGCGTCTTGGCCCAATATGGATCGTTTATATCTTTTTCACGGCAGATCTGTGATATGACGAAAGAAATTTCCTTTTTCCCACTGCCATCAGGTACATGTAAATAGATTTTTTCACCTGCTACAAGTCCGTAGTGATCCATTGTCTTTTCGCTTATACTGCACTCGAATGTGGCTGTGTCAGTCTGAGATTTTACAACATCCGCGTACTCCGAAAGTCCCGGCAGATATCCTATTGTAAAATAATTGTTAAGTCCTCCAAACTCTGTATCTGCGCGTCCTCCTGAGAGTGTGATAAGCTGCTGTGAGGAAACCTTGTTTATATCCACATATTCAGTCCACTTCTTTTCGTATCCTGACAGCTTATCAAGCACTGACTGCGAATCAGGATAATCTGCCACCGCATATGTTCCCTCGCGGCTCATCCGTGCTGGAAACTCATTCTGCTGTGTGGCATGATCCGTAAAAAGTCTGTCGAGTATCTGATTGCCCGCGCCCTTTTCAAACATAGGGTGGCACACAAAAAGTGCTATAAACAAAGCCACTCCCATAAGCAGACACAAATTTAACCATTTTCTGTTTTTTAATTTATTAATTACGAAGCCAAACATATTTCATCGCCCTCATCAATACCGTAAAGCACAAGTGTATTGCTGCCTGATGTATAATCGCCCAATATTACCGGCTGCTTTACCACGCTGTCCCCATCAATTTTCCACACATAGTATGATATATCATCTTTGTCCATAGGATTGACCTGCTTGTGTATGATCGAAGTCGGCACCACTACCACCTTTTTAAAAGAAACATAAGAAAACTTTACAGCAGATGCCCTGGTCAGATCATCCGGTATTCCATTGTCAAGTTTTATATAAAATGCTGCATTTCCATATCCCGAATCTGTGTTTCCGGTAATATGCACACCTTTATCATCCTGATTTATATATCCCTTTTGAGCTTCCCTGCCGTAACCGGCAAAACCGATACAGCTTCCGTAGATCGTTGTACCGTCCAGCTCAAGTGATACGCGCTCTCCCACATCTGCTATATTGTCCTTATATACTTTATAGCTATTGCTATCCTTTACCTGAACCAGCAGTACGTCCGTGGAATTTCCGGTTATCTGCAGGATATCTGAGCCTTCCTCCACATTATCTCCTGCCTTGACACTCACCTTTGAAACTTTTCCGTCATTCTTGGCATATACTGAAATATTTCCTTTGCCGTCATTTCCTGCGCTTATGCTGTCATATGCTGACTGTAGCCGGGAAAGCTGATAGGTGTGGTCTGCACTGGCAAGTTTTTTCTGCAGATCAAGTAGCTGTAAGTTCAATTTCAACTGCTGCTCATCATATGCTGTATCCGGCTTTTCATCCTGCCGGTTATTTTCTTCTACGTTGTTACCGTCTTCTGACAGCTCTTTTATCTGCTTATTGTAGTCAGCGATCTTCTGCGCATAGGATTCATTCTCCGAGTCGATCGCATTTTTCGCCTCTGTTATGGCAGCTTTGCCCTCTCCGGTATCCACCACGTAAAGCAGCATCCCCTTTTCTACCGTATCGTCCTGCTTCACATTGACCGATACGATCTGCCCTTCATAATCACAGGTTTCGGTTATCGTCCCTGCGTCAGATCTGCTGTAGCGCACACCGTAGTTTGCTATATCAAAGTCAGACCTTGTTACAGTATATTTGCTGTACTTTGTCGGAACCTGATCTGTAGAATTATAGTAGACCAGCTCCCCCTCTTTTAAGCCCTCTGTGACCTGTGTATAGTTTTCATCAGACTCACCTGTTGTTATGATGCGTTTCTCGCGGCCGCCCTCATCATTTTTCACATAGACATATCTGGTATCGCCATCCTTATAGATGGAATCTTTTCCCACGACAAGTGCCTGATTTGCTTTTGTCTTTTCAAAATATACCGGATACATCTGTCCTTCCGTAAGAAACGGCTTTTCCCTGCTTTCCACGCACACATCCGGATAGCGGTTGTTTATCTTCGAAAGTACCAAAACCTCTGATGTATATTGAGACTCGGTGACATCATATTTTTCGCCATCGACTAGCACATATTTCTTGTCATAATCGCTGTATTTGTACTCATTTATGGCTGTATCTTTTATATCCAGCACAAGGTCATCCGTATCGGAGACAATGACTATATTCTCGTATGCCGCAGCAGACCTTCCATCTGTCAGCTTCTTAGTGTAAGTGACAAGACCGCTGTGGGCTGCCTTAAGCGTTCCATCATCAACAATCTGCTGATATAAAGCCATCTGCTCATTGATCTTTTGCACTCGGTATTCGTGAAGCTGCTTATCGTACCGCTGATTTTCCTGTTCTGTGGCAATCTGCGTATTGTAATCCTCTTCTGTGCTCTCTTTTTTCTCAATCTGTTCTGTTGAAAATTCGTCCGTATCCGCAGCCTGACTCTCCCATAATTTGATCTGCGTATCCGAGATCTGAGCGGATATCTCATATGTCTCATTCTCATGCGCCAGCGCATCATTACATTCCTGCAACTGTTTTTTTGCCTCATCCACATCACAGACAGCAAGCACATCCCCTACATTTACTGTATCTCCCGGCTCCACATATATCTGTGAAATGTTTACGTTGGCACTGTAGTAATTGCAGTAATCCCTAGGAACTGCGGTAGCCATCAGCACCTGCATGGAGCCGATCGTACCGTATTCCACAGGTCTATAGGCTTCATTTAACGCTACAGGTTCTTCAAGCTTTGGTATGCTGCTTTCTGTCATTTTTCCACAGCCGCCTGCCACAAACGATACACATATCCCCAGTACTGCCAGTTTTTTTATTGATAAAATGTTTCTGATCTTCACTGCAAAACCACCTCATCCCCGCTTTTAAGTCCTTCTGTGATGATCCGGTAGTCTCCCACCTGATCTCCGACACTTATCCATACCGCCTGTCTGTATCCATTCTCATCCAGTGTGTATACAAAATACCTGCCATCCTTCTCATGTACTGCGTCCTTTTGCACATACACAGCATTTTCTATAGCAGGGCGCGTCACTTCCATGGAAAATATCTGTGCATCCGATACTGCCGACATGTCCGATACCGGTTCAAAAACAAGTTTTTTATCGTCCACCTCTTTTACCTTAAGTTCAAACTCTATATCAGATGCTGTTGCCGTGTATATATCACCTACATTAAAGTCATAACCTTCCGGTCTGTCAGCCTCGTAATTGCCGTTTCCGCTGATTTCTGTTATAAGATTGCTGCCCGGTTCAAAAACTCCCGCCAAAAGTGAATTGTCCATTGCTGTGATCGTACCATCCTCTGATGCCGTGATCTGATATCTCGACAGTTTTTCCTTAGCCTCATCAAGATAAAGCTGCGCAACCTCTGTATCCTTATCAAGCTGGGCTATATCGCTTGAATAATCCTGAGTATCATCGATTTTCATAATAGCCCTGTAGTGCTCTGCCAGAAGCTTATTCTGACTGATCTGCCCGCTGTAGTCCTCAATCTTTTTCTGTATCTCCCCGGATTTAAAAGCCACCAGTATATCGCCCTTTTTCACATGATCACCCACTGCCACATTTACCTTTTCAAGCGTAAGCTCCGTGTTTGTCGCACCATAGGAAAACCTGGTATAGCCCTGCGCGCTCAGACTGATGGTAGTCTGCGGTGTGAGTGAACCGCTCTGTACCGTAACTGTCTGGTATGATATTTTCTCGTAGAAAGCTCTGTCCGTCTGTGCAAGCTCCTTTTGTGCCGCCCCACATCCTGAAAACAAAATAGAGGTAATTGCAGTGGCAAGTGTCAAACGCCCTATATATTTTTTCTTTTTATTAATCATATATTTTCCACATCTTTTCCAAATAAATATGAACCTGATCTATTATCTAAAAATGTAACTCCATGTATAAACTTTTTGTATCATGTATTGCATTTTTTATTATATAATTTCCCTTAGTCTCCATGCACACTTCTCTCTGATTCAGAATATCTGCTCCGGCTCAATCACTGTTCCGTCTATTGCATTTACAAATACCGGACACGATTCGACCTCTCCTCTTTGCAGCAGCTCAAGGCTCCATGCCGGGATATAGCTGAATCTCTGTGAATCTGAGCTGTCCTTTACCCTGATATAGCCAAGTGTCAGATAACGATATTGTGTATCCGCTTCCACAATATATTTATCCGGGTGGCTTTCAAGCTCATTTCTTGCAATCTTATAAATATTTGACACCGGTAAGAGCTCCACCTTCTGCTGTTTTTTCACAATGCTTACCGGCTCTGCTATATCAAATCTATAGACACCATATTCATTTACATTGAAACTGCCTGTCTCATAACCAGGACAGTCCATAGGACAAAATTTGTTATAAGCTGAATAATCAAATACATTCAGTGATTTTGAATACACCACAGCATCTGCGCCAAGCGAATATTCAAGCGCATAGCCCCATATGGCTCTATGCACATCCCCCTCCTTATATACATTATCCTCAGTCTTGTTATAGCCCTCCCATTCACAGTCGCTTTCTCCTGTTTTAATCATTGACTCAATTCCTATTGCCTGCATGAAGTCACCTGCTTTCTTCTTTGCCTCATCAACCGAAATATTTGCCTCGTTGTCATCGCTTACCGGCAGGTCTCCATCAATAAAGTCACCGTTTAAATACCTCACCGTATCATACTCTTTCAGGGATTTTGGTCCATAGTACTGCTTCACATAGCCATCATCAAATATAGTACTCCGCTCATCAGGCTCCCCATCTGAAACTCTCTTCACGCATCTGTCAAGCGGATAGCTCTGGATGCCTGATAGCAAGCTGTTGTCATCCTCTGCCCTTGAAAACTGAAGGTGAAACCAGGTATCACCTATTTTTCCGACAAAATCATCACAGGAGTCATATTCTGTGGCCTCTGTCCACACATCAGCTGCCGTTTCAAGTGCTTTTGTACACTCAGTCTTCATATCATCATGCCATTTCAAAATCTCCTCAGAGGCATCATCCGGCAGACTGTTGTTGTCCCTGTCAAGAGTCTCAATAATCTCCTCAAGCTCATTTTTTGTCATGTGCGCATAGTCGTAATAATAGACCTGTGAATCACCAAAATATGCCTTTATCACCTTTTCCTTGAACTCCTTGGTACAAGGTATGCGCTCCACCTCTGTGACTGACATGGTATCACATTCCGGCACTCTGATATCTGCCGTGATTTTCACCTTTTCATCAGTATCACCCATATTTACTGTAAGTTCATCATTAAAACTTGTATTGGTGTCAATATCCTTTACACTGCTTACCACATTTTGGGATTTTACCTCCGTGTCCACGCCATAATCTACCTTTTTGCCGGCACAGCCTGCGAGTGATATGAGGACAAGTGCCTCGATGAGTGTCATAATTGCTTTTTTCTTCTTTCCCATAATAGTTCTCCATAAATTTTAAAATACATCCTCGGAATTGATTATTGTGCCATCTATTGCATTTACAAGTATCACATTTTTCTTTTGTGAATCAAGCAGCCGCGAAAATGACCATACAGGCACATAACTGTATTTTGCAGTTTCATTCTTATCTTTCAGCCTGAAATATGTAAGCTGCATATTGTTAAAGCTTTTGTTTATCTCAAGCTCATATTTGTCGGCATTGTTTTTTAGCTGCTCCTTAATTATCTGCTCTATATTCTTTAAAGAAAGCAGCTCCACACCGCCGGATATGCTTGTCACACTCACCGGATATTCTATAACCACATCAATTATTCCATTGTCTGTAACAGTTAGCTGAATACTGTCACCCAATGTAATGTCTTTCGTATCCTCGCGAAACATAGAGTCACATTCTGATGAATCAAAGCTATCCTTAAAAACCTGTCCATCAATGCCTGTTCCATACGAATACACATATCCCCACAATGTGTTCCTGCGGCTCTCCCAGTTTTCATCCCCATTATTAAATCCCAGCCAGTTACAATCGCACTCTCCACGCTCAACCTGATTTGACAGTCCAAGCTTTCCCATAAAGTCCTGCACAAGTTTTTTTGACTCTGCTGCACTTCTTGTACATTCATTTCCATCAGCTCCGGCACTGTCTGTCAGATTATCCTCCTGAAATATCTGCGAGACATTATCATAATTTTCCTCCTTAAATGAAGGTGGTCCGTAATATTTTCCATCGAGCTTAAAGACATAAGCATTTACCCAATGCTCTTTAAATGTTACCTCACAAAATGTATCTCCTTTATAGCCGGCATACTCATCACAGCTTTGTAAATCAGAAGCAATTGTATACGAGATTTTCGCATCAGTCAGTAAATCCCGATAACCTGATAAATCCTGCTCCATTTGCTGTACCAGCTCCTGTTTTGTACTATCATCCACATCATCCCTGCTATTCATTTCATTCAGCTCCCTGGATTTTAAATCTATATAAGAATTCAATTCATCAACTGTATAATGCTCTAAATCATGATAATAATACTCTCCACCACCAAAGTACGCATCTAAAAACCTTTTCTTGTACTCTGTATCGAGCTTCACATCCTCCACTCCAACAACATGCATGGTTTCACAATCCGGCACCAGTATTTTGGCATCGATTCCCAGGGTTACATCTCCTTTTTTTGTCTGGACAGTTATATTTTCGACCCATGGCTTGTCAGTCCTTAAATCAGATACCTTAGAAGCGTTCTTTTGCTCCTTTACCTCCGTGTCCACACCATAATCCACCTTTTTACCGGCACAGCCTGTGAATGATGTGAGGACAAGTGCCTCGATGAGTGTCATAATTGCTGCAAATAATCTCATATTTCGTGAAAATATGTTACCCCTTTTATCCATATGTGGTTCTCCTTTTTTGTGTTCCATATTGTTATAATGAGTATATATGTCAGTTGTAAACTTTTTGTATCATACATTGCATTTTTATTATAAAAACCCGGTCTGCACATACTTATGCAAACCGGGTCTATATTTAACGTATCTTGTAACTATTAAACTATACCAATTCAGGAATTTTATATCCTGCTTCCTCCATCAATTTTTCAAATTCTCCAAGGCTGACATTTGCCTCTTCGGCTGCTACATCTATTTTTAACCTTCCCTTTGAAACCAATGAATACAACATATTATTTTTTCCCTGAAGAATCCCCTCTTCCTTCTGTTCCTCACCATACTCCTTTGCATATTCCTTTGCATACTCTTTTGCATATTCCATTGCATACTGTCTTACTGCTTCGCTCATAGCACCACGTCCTTCCTTTTCTTTGTAATAAGCCACTGCTTTTGACAATGTCTCACTTTCTATCTGCTCCGGCCTGCACTGGTGAAAATCTTTCATCATCCGACCTATATCATCATTACCTTCATACCTTCCATTTACATAGATGATATGTGAACCATCTCCAAAGACTTCACCTGTTTCATCAACACGTCTTTGAATGTGATAAAATGCCAGTCCTTTTCTGAACTTATCGTGATCATAAATAAAAATCACATAGGAATCCTTAATCTCCTTAAACTCCTGTCCTTCCCCCAGCATCCTCGCATCCATCATACTGCTGTGATATCTGGCTCTTCTAACATGCGATCCTTCCGCATTAATCTGCACCTCGATATCAATATGCCTGCCATCGACATCTATTGCATGCACGTCCAAGGTAATACATCTCCCGCCAATCACGGGATTTTTTAATTCATCCTGCCCTC
>ERZ827452.2251-NODE-2251-length-15119-cov-2.606545_pt1 | contig 15119 bp, 10 predicted proteins | sample MGYA00519866_ERZ827452 | MGnify/ENA primary metagenome ERZ827452 (study PRJEB31778, sample SAMEA3449307) | human gut metagenome | biome: human gut; feature: human-associated habitat; material: faeces | place: United Kingdom | collected 2010/2012 ... | reverse complement strand
GGGGTCGCAGCCGTGGTCGGCGGTGATGATGGCTACACCGTGCAGGCGCTCAACGACTGCGAGCAGTCTGCCGAGCTGAAGGTCAAGCGCTTCCATTGAGCAGATCGTTGCCTCAAGAGAGCCGGTGTGACCGACCATGTCTCCGTTCGGGAAGTTGACGCGCAGATATTTGTACTTTCCGGATTCAAGGCATTCGATGAGCTTGTCGGTGATCTCGGCGCACTTCATCCACGGGCGCTGATCGAACGAAACAACGTCGCTCGGGATCTCGATATAGGTCTCAAGCTCCTCAGAGAACTTGCCGGAGCGATTGCCGTTCCAGAAGTATGTGACGTGGCCGAACTTCTGCGTTTCGGAGATAGCGAGCTGCGAGATTCCGGTGTTTGCGAGGTACTCGCCGAGAGTATTTGTGATCTCGGGAGGATTAACAAGGTAGTGCGACGGGATATGGAGGTCGCCATCGTACTCGAGCATTCCGGCATAGTAAACCTTCGGCGCTCTGACGCGGTCGAACTTATCGAAATCCTCGCCTGCCTCAAAGGTGCGCGAGATCTCGAGCGAGCGGTCTCCGCGGAAGTTGAAGAAGATTACGGAATCTTTGTCTTTGATTGTTGCAACCGGTGCTCCGTCTTTCTTAACAACAGCCGGAACTACGAACTCATCGTTCTTTCCGTTGTCGTAAGAATTCTGTACTGCACAGATGCCGCATGCTGCTTCTGCACCTTCGCCTTTTACCATAGCATTGTAAGCCAGCTCTACACGATCCCAGCGGTTGTCACGGTCCATTGCATAGTAACGTCCGTTGATGGTTGCAATTTCACCAACACCGATTTCTTTCATTTTTGCTTCTAGCTCTTCGATAAATCCTTTTCCGGAAGTAGGTGCGGTATCACGGCCGTCTAAGAAGCAGTGTACATATACTTTGTCTAAGCCTTCTTTTTTTGCCATTTCCAGAAGTCCGAATAAATGTGTAATGTGGCTGTGAACTCCACCATCGGATAATAATCCATATAAATGAAGTGCAGAACCGTTGTCTTTTACATTTTTCATGCCGGCAAGCAATGCTTCGTTTTTAAAGAAATCTCCATCTTGGATTTCTTTTGTGATTCTTGTCAGTTCCTGATATACGATACGACCAGCGCCCATGTTCAGATGTCCAACTTCTGAGTTACCCATCTGTCCATCTGGAAGTCCTACGCTGAGTCCGCTTGCATTTCCTTTCTGGAACGGACACTCTTTCATAAGTTTGTCCATAACAGGTGTCTTTGCCTGTGCGATAGCATTTCCCTCTGTCTTATCATTTAATCCATAACCATCAAGTACCATCAATACAACCGGTTTCTTACTCATAATCGTTATCCTTTCTTTATAAAAAATATTTTGATATAGGTTCAAAAAATTTTCCCTACATCACATTTAAAGTAGTTACATTTTTATCCGACAACAAATTATACATTATTTAATACAGGAAGTCAAAGGAAACATTTTTGCACCCTTTTGCGAAAGTTTCTCCTCTCATTTGTCACATCTGTATTATCGTACAGAATGATAACATGATAAAACATCATTATTTTCCATAATAAATGGTTTAGCTGTATCCTGTCCCCATTCCGTATCATACATTCTCATAAGATATTCATTAAGCTGCTGTTTTGATTCAAACTTAATAACCTGATATGGTGACTGGAACGAAAGTTTTTCTATAAAAATATATTTTTTATTTTTTAACGGCACAAGTACCCCTGCATGACCTATAAAAAGTTCATTCTCTTTTTTACTGAAGCTGGAATGAAAAACAACTGTTATAAGAGATGCCTTAGTCTTATCATTGGCAAGTTTAATATCATTCTTTTTTCGATATTTTTTGAAAACATTAATATGTTTATCTGTATTAGTCGAATAAACAGTATTAATACTTGAATATAATGCTTCAAACTTCTTTGTATCTTTTTTGTTATATTTCTGATAAGGTGAATTTTTCAACGCATCACTATCCATGAACAATTCAGTTGTATCCGTCTTTACATTTTTTCCTATTTTCACATAATCTTTTAAAAGATCAAATGCAGTTATACGACAATTATATCCGATAAACATATTATACTTCTTTGACCAGTACTCCGCTATTTTAGTGTCATTATACACTGGTACATTAAGACCAAGTTTTTTATATCCTTTTTTCACAAGACTGGTATTTTTAATAGTCTTATTATATTCATTCACATCTTTCAGCCACGCCTCTACATTTTTATTTGAAACACCGGCATCAATGAGATATTTTTTCACTTCATTTTGTGTATTTAAATCAGTAAGATTTGAATATTTTCCCAGAGTATCAGTAACCGTTACTTTTAGATGTGAATTATATTTTTTTCCATCTTTTGTTATTCCAGTTACTGTAATATTGCCTGTACCATTAGAAGTTCCTGCCGTAACAGTTCCTTTTTTATCTATTTTAATTTTTTTGAAATTTTCAGTTCTGAATGTTATTTTTTTATACTGTTTTTTATTTTTTATGTTAAGTCTGAGTCTTGATTTTTGACCAAGTGTATATTTACCGCCTGTAATATTCTCGCTGCCAGCATATATCAACGGAGACTTTGTAGAAGCATTAGTATCGCTTTCTCCAAACAATAAACCCATCGACAAAATAATACACATAACAGCTATAATTCTTTTTTTCATAATTATAATCCGCCTTTCTTAAAACAATAATTATTATCAACAAGTACAATGCAGAAGTTATTCTATAGCATAAAGAAGAAAAATACAATTAAGATTTTATTACATTTAAACAAATTTAATCCATTTTTCAAATTGATATAGTAATATTTAAAATATTGTTATATAATAATGCCGTATCAAAAGACATAAACATACTCCCGGAATCTTTCAAACAAATAAATTCGAGAGTACATATAAATATTAAGGAGGTTTTTCATGTACGAATTTACTAAGGATTGTATGATTGGCATTAAAGAAATAGATGACGAACACAAGAAATTATTCGATATGATAAATGATGCCATTGCTCTTGCTGACAAAACTGAAGATGTTACATATATTGCCAAAAATCTTATTAAAGGACTTAAAGATTATGCGGCTGTTCATTTTGCCCATGAAGAAGCATATATGAAAAAAATCAATGACCCTGAGCTTGACTCACAGATTAAAGAACACAAGGTTTTTACAGAAAAGGTAAATAGTTTTAAACTTGATACTTCTTCTAATGAAACTACTAAAAAATCATTAAATGACATTCTCGTTTATATCGTTCAGTGGTTATATAAACATATCTTAGGCAGCGACATTATGATTGGCAAACTTGTTGAGCACTCAGATGAAAACGAAAATGACAACCCTTTTGCCTTTACAGACAAGTATAAAACTGACATTCCACTTGTTGATGACGAACACCGCCATCTTTTTGAGATAATCGAACAGACCAATGACCTTATTCATGAAAAACTTCTCCATGATAAATATGATGAGATTATGCGTCTTCTCGATGAACTTAAAACTTACACTGAAACTCATTTCAGTGATGAAGAAGCCCTTATGGAAAAAATATCTTATCCGGGTATTGATGCCCAAAAGAAGGCTCACGCAGCTTTTGTTGACAAGCTTGTTCATATTGATATAAACGAACTTGATGAGATTGACGAACACCAGCAGACATATTTGTTTGAACTCATAAATTATCTTTTAAACTGGCTTTCAAACCACATTTTAGCTTCAGATATGAAACTAGGTGAATACATCAAAGAAAACAACATCAGTATAGATTAAAAAGACGGCTGCCGCATCTTCACTGCGACAGCCGTTTACCTTTCTGCGTTTCTTAAAATTCAAAGCAACAGTTCAGTCTTTCTTTTTTACGCTCCATCAGCTTATCATTTTATCTCTCTGTGAATATACATTCTGAATATCATGTGTTTCACTTTCATCCTGTATTTTTTTATCTGTCGGCCGGACAAGTTCTTTCATAAGTTCATGAACAGTTGTCATTTCATTTATGCGCCCCACATTTGCACCGCAGAATATAAGTCCGTTATTTATGTCTCCATTTACGGCATCGACAAGTGCTTTTGTTATACAATATGGCACTTCGTTAGGATTACACTTTTTCATGCAGTTGTAACATTTGTCCACCGGCTGTTTTTCTTTTTCAACACGCTTTATAAAATCATTTCTTATCGCACGCCCCGGCATACCGACAGGACTTTTGATTATTTTTACATCATCCTCCTTTGCATCAAGATATGCCTGCTTATATTCGTCCGATGCATCGCACTCTTTTGTCGCAACAAAACGGCTCGCTATCTGTACTCCGTCTGCCCCAAGTTCAAGTGCATGGATAATGTCGTCATGGTCAAATATCCCACCGGCAACGATAACAGGTATATGTGTATTATATTTTTCACCATACTCTTTGGTACATTCGATAATATCTTTTATCTCCTCGTCATAATCAATATTTTCAATATCTGCGAGTTCTTCATCTGAAAATCCTAGATGTCCCCCTGCCTTTGGCCCCTCTATCACAACAAAATCGGCTGTCCTGTCATATCTTCTCGCCCACATCTTAAGTATTATATCCGCCGCACGCCTTGATGAAACTATAGGTGCTATTTTGGTTTTTGCTTTTCCTATATACTCAGGAAGTTTAACCGGAAGTCCTGCTCCGCTTATTATAACATCTGCTCCGGCCGCAACTGCCTCCATAACATGCTCTTTATAATGTTTTAATGCCACCATGATATTTACACCTACAAGACCATTGCCGCACGCTATCTCTTTTGCTCTTTTTATATGTTTTCTTATGGCTAAAAGATTACAGCCTGCCTGGTCTTTCTCAAAACCATCCTATCCTATCTGTGCCGTCGATATAATACCTATTCCACCTTCTGCTGCAACTGCACCTGCAAGTTTTGAACGGCTTATGCCGACTCCCATTCCACCTTGTATGATAGGTATTTTTGCCACCATGTCTCCAATACGGAGAGCTTTCAACTTTTCTCCACACTCATATATATCCATATTAATCCTCATTTCTGCACGCGTTTTTTTCGCATATCAATTTTGTTTGATTATCAAACTAATCTAAGTATATACCTATAATGTTTTCTTGTCAATGTTTTCTTGTATCTTTTTCTATTTTATGTAGTTTTTAAAACCATATACATTTATTCGCACAAAAAAAGTATTACATTTTGTCCTGGTGTCACACTACTTTACGGACATTTTCCTATGCATTAAAAAATAACCCATATTAAACAAATGTAATATAAAACCTAACATTGTTTAATATGGGTCATTGTTTTCTCATTAAAATCTATTTGTCTATTCCTATCTCAAATCCGATAAAATCATCTCTTGTCACATATGACTGATGAAGTTCACTTACAAAATCATGATCTCTTATCTCATTATAAAATGTTACTTCACATATCTTCCCGATAAATGACGGCTGAAAAACATCACCACCGAGCACGATACGCTTTGCATAACGGTTTCCCGGAACATTTTTCATGCTTCCGACAAGCTGTCCGTTTATGTATGCATAAGCAGTTTCAGTCTTTGCATTATAACTCACAACATAATGGGACCATTCATTCACCTGAAGTTTACATCCACTGATATCATACCAGCCATCTACTTCCTTTGAATCTCTTATTCTGAAAGATGAATGACCTTCCCACGCAATTGGAATCATGCCAAAAAAACCAGTCTCATACTTTACATATAAAGCACATCTCCAAGAATGTTCTTCTGTAGGGTATATCCACATCGAAACCATAAAACTATCACTTGACAAAATCTCATGCGGCAGTTCTATAACCTGTTCTTCCTTTGGACCTCCCGGAAATACAAGTGCCTTGCTTTCTTTAAATATACCGGTATCAAATTTCAGCTCACTAAAGCATTTTGTATCTGCCTCAAGCTTTCCATCATCCGATTTTACATTACCATTAAGCCTAAATACATAACTGGTGTCATCATTAGTTATATATTCATTCGCAAATTTGTCAAATTCATCAACCGGAAGCGGCTTTGAATAGAAATACCCCTGTGCTATCTGGCATCCGCATCTTACGATAAAATCTCTTTGTTCTTCAGTTTCTATACCCTCAGTGACAACATCCAGCTTTAAGTCTTTGCACATATTTATGACATTTCTCAAAACTTTCTTACCCCTGTCATCATCACCGGAACTGTTAAGAAATTCCTGATCTATCTTAATAATATCTACCGGCAGATCTTTAAGCAGATTAAGTGCTGAAAAACCTGAACCAAAATCATCAATAGAAACAATAAAATGTCTATCTTTCAACATTTTTACATTTCTTATCAGTTCTTCACTGTCTTTAACAAAAACACTCTCCGTAATCTCTATCTCAAGTTCACTGTGATCTATACTATATCTGTCTGCTATCTCAACAAGCATATCAGGAAATTTCTTATTGTAAAGATGCAGTCTTGACATATTGACTGACACCGGGATATGCTCATATTTTTTGCCTTTCCAACTTTTCTTTATACGACAGACTTCCTCAAACATATACATATCAAGCTTAGATATAAAACCGTTTTTTTCAAACAATGATATATATACTCCGGGTGTCCTGATACCGTCATCAGGATGATTCCATCTGGATAATGCCTCTGCTCCGGTTAATTTTGTTGATATCATGTTTACCTTTGGCTGAAGATAGGCAATAAATTCACCGTTTTTTAATGCATCGTCCATCTCGATTTCCATATTTCTGTTTCGCTGCACTTTCTTATCATTTTCCCGGAAAAATACATATCTGTTCTTTCCATCATATTTTGCTTCGTACATTGCAGAGTCACATTTATGTAAAATATCATCGAGCATGGTGCTCACTCTCTGCCTTGTAACGATACCTATACTGAGGGATACATTAGAAAGTATGTCCTTTCTAAAATCTATGTTTTCCATCTGTCTGAGCAGAGTTTCCGCTGTACTCTTAAGCTCATCTTCCGTCATATTACCGTCAATAAGTGCAACAAACTCATCTCCTCCGATTCTCGATGTAAAACCAGAAACATTTTCTTCTATAAGCTTTGCTATACATATAAGGAGTTCATCTCCCATGCTGTGCCCATATATATCATTTACACGCTTGAAATTATCAATATCTATAAACATAGCATGAATACTATCTTTACTTTCAAGTATATCATAAAATTCATAAAGTCCGCGTCTGTTTGGAAGCCCCGTCAGATAATCATACTCCGCAAGATGACTTGACATCTTTCCAAACAGTTTCTCATTTTCTTTCATAGTCATCCTCCACCTAAAATATATATATTTATAATACAACTTTTTGACAAAATATACTACTATTTTTTTACTTTTATTTATACATTTACACACTTATCACACAAGCCATGTTTTTTTGTATTCTGACATTATCAGGTTTTAATTTAAATATCTTTCCGGATTTAAGTATATTTTTTTCCAATATAAGCCAATACTATGTCTTGTCATATCTTATCTTTTCTTTTAATAAAAATGGACTACACATTTTTATGTAAAGGAGATTTGCTTTGAAAGAAAAATTGAATATTTTTTTCTTATGTTTTTTTATTGCTGTTTTTGTTGCTGCAGCAGCAATATGGCTTGTATTTTCTTACCGTTACAGGCAACAGCTTTCAAATGAAGAACACACATATAAAGAAATCCAAAATAAACTGATAAGAGAAAACACATGGAAAGATACCGACAAAATTTCTTTTTACGATAACAGTAATGACAACTCAGAAAACACACGGAATAAGAATATTAAAAGCTCCCATGGTTTAGATATCGCAAAAATTCCTGATGTAGATTTTAATTCTCTTAAAAAATACAATAACGATATTTATGCATGGATACAAATTCCGAAACTTGGTATTTCATATCCGGTTCTCCAGCACAAACGGATAAATAATTATTACCTGACGCACAATCTTGATAAAAGTTTTGGCTATCCCGGATGCATTTTTTCAGAAACCGGCAGTAAAAAAGATTTTTCTGATGCATTAACCGTTCTATACGGGCATAATATGAAGAATGGCTCTATGTTTGGTATGCTGCACCGGTTTGATAACACTGATTTTTCTAAAGTAAAATGCTATATCAACATCATAACACCAATATCTAAAATAAGATATAAGATAGTGACTAATGCAGTCTGGGGCACTAAAAATATCCCTTCTTCTTTTAAAAATTCTAATGAGGGACTGATAATACTTCTAAATACCGTCCGATTAAATTTATCCCACAAAAATACAATCCACTTAAAAAAAAGCATATCATCAAAAAATCAGCATATGCTTGTCTTATCAACCTGCGGTTCAAACGACAGATCACGTTTTTTGATAATCGCATTAAAACAAAATGAATGGAGGATTAAATTTTGAAACATAAGTCAAAAAAAATCATTGCACTAATAACCTGTATTTCTCTTTTGCTGATTAGCACCTGTGGTTTTATCACCAGTAAAGCTGCCGCACCTGTATATACTGATTCCGGCAAAAAATACAGCTACAAACAGTTTCTAAGTGATTACCAGTTTTTTGTCAAAGATGATCTAAAGACTTCCAACCACTTTGTAGGTGCAGCAGCCTGCGGCGGTATTGCAAACTTAAAATCTTTCGGAAACGGGGCTGTCTCACCTTCATATCTGAATTATATCAAACACATAGACGACTACAGCGGATGCTACAACAGTCATTTTCTTTCAGGTAAACCTGATTATCAGAAATTATTAAACCAGCCGGCATATTACCACGATAAATCTCTATTTGTAAAATGCCATTCTATCACTAAATATCCTGATAAAAACAGTGCTTATATAAACTTCTCTTCAGCATTTGCTTCATTAAAAAAAGAATCTCAGGATATGGCTGAAAAACGACAACTTACTCTTACTGAGAAAAATTTAAAAAATGCACGCATAGACAATTATTTTGGAAAACTCCTTACAATACCTTTTTCATCAAAAGTCACTTCCGTATATATACCTGAAAGTATTTCAAAACAGGCTGACTGGATTCTTATTGATGGAGTTAAGGATTTAGATGAGCTTGTTTCAACGGAGCATATTATCAGCTTTGAAAAAGGTAAGCCTATTGCCCTAGGCGGCAGTTATGATTTTGTAAAATCAGGTGATAAACAAAAAGCCGTATTTATATCAGCCTCCAAAGGTGATGGTAAAACATTTTATATCTCACCTGATAATAAGCCAAAAAATGCATATCTTCTTGATGATGCACACGGACTTAAAAACCTTAAAAGTGCTTCAACGATTCAGTCAGGTCAAATGGATCTGTCAGGTGTAAAACTTATCTGGAACTTCCCTCAGACGCAGAAACTTGCTTTTGAATACCTTGCTGGTCATGTTCTTGCTCCAAATGCTGATATAAAAATATCAGGTGGTTGTTTTGAGGGCGGATATATAGTTGAAAAGATTTCATGCTGTGCAGCAGAAGGACATTTTTATCCTTACGGTGAAGTTCCTCGTGACCAGGGCACTCCGACTCCTGCAACAACTGCACCTACAGCAAAACCGACAATTAAACCAACGGCTGCTCCGACTGTTAAACCGACTGTCAAACCAACAACTACTCCGACTGTCAAACCAACAACTACTCCGACTGTCAAACCGACGGCTGCTCCAACTGTTACGCCGACCGTTAAACCGACAACTGCTCCGACTATCAAGCCAACTGTCAAACCGACGGCTGCTCCAACTATCAAGCCAACCGTCAAACCGACAACTGCTCCGACTGTTAAACCGACCGTCAAACCGACAACTGCTCCGACTGTTAAACCGACCGTCAAACCGACAACTACTCCGACTGTTAAACCGACAGTTAAACCGACAACTGCTCCGACTTCTAAGCCGTCTGTCAGACCAACCGTTGCCCCGTCAGCTTCGCCGTCTGTAGTTCCTCCGGCTAGTCCGTCAGCTATCGTTCCATCGGCAACACCTGATGCAACTTCATCAACCGGTCCGGCAATCACACCTTCGCAGACACCGGCTCCAACTCCGATTCCAAATCCATCGCCGGCTCCATCACCATCGAATACACCTGTTGTTCCCGGTGAGACTAACACCCAGACACCGACAGTTACACCAAGTGTAACTCCAACACTTCCCATAAACACACCGTTGCAGACTGCTCCAACACTTCCTTTAAATACACCGTCGCAGACTGCTCCACCGACAGACACTTCTGCTCCGACGGACACTCCTGTCCCAACGGACACTGATACACCGACAGACACCGATGCACCAACTGACACTGATAATCCTAAAAACACACCGGCTCCAAAAGTCAAAAAGACTTCACACAACAATGATGATACAGACACTTACTCTGAGGAACCCGAACTTCCATCAGGACAAAAAGGTTCTCCTTCTACCGGAGAAAAAAATAACTCTCTGCCTTTTATCGTAACACTTGTATTATCAGGTGCAGGAATAATATTCTTTGGTGGCAGAGCATATTTAATCAGCAGAACAAAAAAGACTGATATTTAAAATCTGTTCTATGCACCCCGGCAAGCGGATATTAATAATCCACTCTGCTACCTGCACATAACAGAAATTACTTGTGTCACTCATGGTACAGAAAAGTCCCCCGTTTATTGCCCTAAGCAATAGAAGTGGGGGACTTTTCTCATAATGTTATAATATTTATTCTGAAAGATAATCATTTGCACTGTAGTAATGTGTGAAAATGTCAGTCATTTCATACACCACGCCACCTTTAGATGACGAACAATGACACCATGTTGCTTCACCTTTCTTATTTTTTCCACAATATATCCCAACATGATCTATACTTTCCTCAATATCTTTTTTATATTTTTTACGCTGTTTTTTCAGTTTCTTAAGCTGCTTATCATATTTATTAATCCTTTCAGAATAACCATTTATATCCGCCTGACATTTTTTTATTTTTTCATTGTACGATTTTATCAAAGCATTTATTTTCTCATTATTCTTTTTTTGTTGTTCAATTCTTTGCTGTTGGTCTTGTTGTTCCTTCTCCTCCTCTGATATTTCCTCCTGCTGCTCGTCATTGTCAGATGAAATCTCTGATTCAGATATATCAATAACCTCATCTTTTTTACCATTCAGAGCAGTTATCTTATCTTTATACTCTGATATTTTATCTTTCTTTTCTTCAATCCTATCTTTTAATTGTGTTTTTTTAGTCTTTCTTGCCTTAATCTTCTTATCAAAAGACTTTTCCTTACTCTCATTTGCATCCTGTGCCATCCCCGGCTCTGAGTAAGATTTTCCATCAGCATCAAAATAAAGTGAACCGGTACCATTTCTTAGACCTATATCTCCCGGCTGCAGCTCATTCTTTTTTATTTTCGGCAAACCTGATATCGAAATAGTCGACCCCAGTGACTCAATCCTCTTCTTATTGTATTTTGAATAAACAAACTGGATAAATCCTGAACAATCAAGCTTCTTAGGCTGCTCTTTTCCTTTAATTTGAGCATCTGTAGGCTTTCCTCCCCAAAGATATGTAATCTTTCCTTTATATTTTTTTGCAATTTTCACAATCTCTTTTCTTGGATTTTTCTTAACTTTCTTATCCGCCGCTTTGTTTTTCTTTTGAGAATTTCCTTTATTCATACGTAATGAGACTTCCGGCTTTCTGCCAGATGCGTATGAGGTTATTGCTTCCGTCGTTGTACTTACCGCACCTGTTGTAGCATTTGCACTCTTATCTGACTTTCCTTTGTCTTCCATATTTTTATATGAAACAACCGAAACTGTTTTATTTCTTTTATTGTCAGATTTATTTAAAGTCCCGGAACCTGCTGCCGCAACTCCTGCCAACAGACAGACCCCACCTATCAAACCATATATCATAAATTTACGCTTCAATTTTCTTCCCCTTTCAATCTTTTGTATCAGTATGCAACACTAAAACCGTTTTCTTTTTCGACTATATCTATACTTCGGATTTCAACATTTTGTATATCTATATATGTATCTGAGTTTCGATTAAGAACCAATCTCTCTACCAATACATCTTCGCCCTGAACTTCCATATATACCGAACCGTCACTTTCATTGCGAACCCATCCCGTAAGACCTAATGATGATGCCGCATTTTTAGCATGGTATCTAAATCCTACACCCTGAACTTTTCCACGAAATCTTATCTGTTTTCTCACCATGTCTCTAATCACCTCACTATATGTTTTTTCATTAGCTATAATACTATCCGTTTTAGCTGAATGCGTCAAGTATTGCTGTATATAATTTATGGCTGAAACTTTTACCGGGTTTCCCATAAATTATATTGAATTACTATGAATTATAGTATATAATATATAATTAGTGTCTGTAAAGTTTTAATTTCCAAACACTATTTTTATGTTGTGATACAAGTTTCAAAACACCTTTTAAACACAACAACATATTATCAATAAACATACACAGAAATGAGGAATAAATAAAATGAAAATATCAACAAAAGGGCGATATGCTTTAAGGCTTATGATAGACATAGCACAGCACTGTAACGAAAAACCTGTAAGTATAAAAGAAGCAGCCAAAAGGCAGAATATATCAGATAAATATCTTGAACAAATAATTTCCATATTAAATAATGCCGGATATGTAAAGAGCATACGCGGACCTCATGGTGGCTATCTGTTAAAAAAAGCCCCAAAAGACTATACCGTCGGAATGATATTAAGACTCACCGAAGGTTCTTTAGCACCTGTCACCTGTGTCGAGGAAGATGCCGACAGCTGCGAACGAAAAAGCAATTGTGCTACATTTGTAGTATGGCAAAAAATGTATGATGCCATCTGCGATGTTGTCGACAATATAACACTTGAGGATCTTGTATCCTGGCATATCGAGGGTTCGGGTGATTATTGCATCTAAAATGGTGAAATTATTATTCATTTAACAAATGTATCATGTTATAATGTTTTTAAATATTGAAGCTAAAATAAACTTCACAGATATATAATCTGTGAAGTTTTATTTTTAATTTAAAACTTAATAAATGCAAGACAAACTGTTAATTTTGAATAATAGGAGGCGATTTGAATATGAAAAAATTCTACAGACACATTTCATTTATCCTGATACTGACATTATGTATAGTACCACTTCATGCAGTATCAGTGTTTACCGGACATACTCCATTTTCAGATATGTGTATGACTGCAAAAGCTCAGACCTCGGAAAACATCATTTATCTAAAAGACGGTGAGGGCGAAGGAGGAAATGGAACACTTAACAATCCATACCTAAACATACGAACAGCTTTAAAAAATATTAAAGATGGACAAACCTTATTTCTTATTGATACTGTTCAATATACAAAATATGAAAAAGGTACGGATGGTTCTGCCCTTCCACTTATAATTAACAAAAATATTACTATTGCAGGCAATGATACTGAAAAATCCGTTTTGCAGTTAAGGGCTGCCATCCAGCTCGCCGCAGATGTAACCTTTAAAGATATGAGACTTCAGATAGCACCCGAAATAATACTTGGAAAATCATCTTTAAATTATAATACCAATACAACTTCTGAAATTTTGGGAACGGAAGCTTTTAAAAGCACGGCAATCTATGTTGGAGGGCATACACTTACAATAGATAATGTAAATACAAAACTTGATTCTGAAGCACAGAGTAAAATACGCCCATATATATCCGGTGGTGCATACCGACTGAATACAGATAACAGTATTCTTGGCGGGAACACTGTCGTCAATATTATAAATGCCAATGCCGAAACAAAATTTGCCGACATATATGCGGGGGATTACTTCAAATCAAGAAATATCCCTGCAACTTTAAACCTAAGCGGCAAGTTTCTTGACTCTGTCGTTCATTGTGGCGGCTACTCTGACTCAAGTATTCTCAATAGTGATGTTGACATAAATCTTTATGCCGACAACCCTGATTCTGCAGCACAGGTATCCGGCATAACAGGATTTGATACAGCAAATCATAATGGAAAAGTAAATGTTACATTAACAAAAAATGTATTTTCATCATCAATGAGCTTAAATGACATAGACTGTCTTAAACTTGATAATAATTCAAGGATAAATTTTGACTCCTCAAATATTTTTGATGTTAAAAATGTAATCTTAGGAAATAACACAATACTAGATTTCAGACAGCTTACAGGCAATCCTGCCATAACAGAAACACTTTTATCATTAGCTCCTGCTGACGATACTCAAAAAAATGCTTCAATATTATTAAACAACAAGCAGACACTTAGAATATCAGGTAATGTGACCGGCACAACAAGATTAAATGTTGTTGACACACAAGAAATCATAAGTAACTTTAATTACGGACATACATATGTCACTTCTTCACAGAGTTCAGATGGTACTTTCAGTATCGATGGCACAAAGGATACTTTTGCAGAACTTAAAACCGAAATTGAAGATAATATAAAAAAATGGAGCATATACAAAAAATCAGGTTCCGAGTCTAATGATACTGACTTTAAGTCTTTTGAGATAACTGACGGTCCCGACATTATATATCCTACGGAATTTTATCATGATTATAGCTATAAACTTAAATTTATAAATAAAAATGATGAGACTTACATTCCTGACAATATGAATGTAAGATATAACTTGGAATACCAGATAATTAAAGATGGAAAAGTAATTTTTGACAAAGACCATCCGACGCTCTGACCAAAATTATCCCCAAAACTTTATTTCCATTCCAAGGACAAAATCATGAAACGCAGAAACCTTCTTTCCTCCCTTTCTGTTCTTACCGCTCTAAGCCTCTTTGGCGCCGGTTCAGCCTATGCAGCAGATATTTATCCTTCTAAGCCGCTCTTGACAATCGTTCCTTTTAGCGCAGGAGGCGGCAATGACATCCTTCTTCGCATCATGGGTAAATACGCGGAAAAACATCTCGGTCAAACTCTTACCATTGACAATAAACCAGGAGCCGGCGGCCAAATCGGCTGGACCCTTCTGAGTAAAGCCAAACCGGATGGTTACACAATCGGTGCAGCTTCTTTACCTTCAATGATCATGATCAAGGAACTGCGTAAGAATGTGCCTTTCT
>ERZ827452.2246-NODE-2246-length-15159-cov-5.336666_pt1 | contig 15159 bp, 10 predicted proteins | sample MGYA00519866_ERZ827452 | MGnify/ENA primary metagenome ERZ827452 (study PRJEB31778, sample SAMEA3449307) | human gut metagenome | biome: human gut; feature: human-associated habitat; material: faeces | place: United Kingdom | collected 2010/2012 ... | reverse complement strand
AGAGATCATATTTAACGAGGGACAATTAAACAGATTTACAAAGGAACAGATCATCGAACTGTTTCTTTCTCAACAGGAACAGCTGCAAAAACAGACAACACAGTTAGAAGAACTGAACCGAAAGTTTGACCTGATCTATGAACAGCTTACCATGTCACGAACAGATCGTTTTGCTCAGAAAACGGAGAAATTTGACTATGATCAGTTGACTCTGTGTTTTAACGAAGCTGAAGTTACGATAGAAACAGACTGTGCAGAAGAACCATTGATCGAAGAAGTCATTCCTGCATATAAACGTAAAAAAAGACCGAAAGGAAAACGTGATGAAGATCTGTCAGGACTTCCAGTCCGGGAAGAATATCATGAACTTTCTGAAAAACAGCTTTCTGAGCTGTTCCCAAATGGATATCGGAGACTTCCAGACAGGATTTATAAAAAACTGGATTTTCATCCAGCAACTTTCGAAGTGATCGAGCATCATGTCGCTTATTATAGTGCAAAAAATGAAGATAAGATCATAAGTGCAGAACGACCTTCTGAAATCTGCAGAGCTGACGGGGCAATGGGAAAAGAAGTTGCGCATGATCGAAGACGGTACCTATCAGGTGGCCGACTTCATGGAAGAATTGAAGGCGATGGTAAACGAAATCGTCCATTTTGTACGTTATTCTTCAGCGAAAACGATCACTGTAGAAACACCGGAGGAAAAAGACGAGGAAGACAAGAAAACTAAAAAAGAAAGGGAGAAAGGAAAAGGGAAAAAGGAGAACGGAGAAAAAATTGCGGTTGTATTGAAATGCCCCAAATGCGGACAAGGAGAAATTGTGAAGGGAAAAACCGCCTGGGGATGCACCTTATACCGGAAATCCTGTGATTTTCTGATTCCGATGGAAATACAAGGTAAGAAACTCACCCAAAAACAAGTAGATACATTAATACAAAAAGGCCAAACCGGCAAAATATCCGGTTTCAAGGATCCGGAAGGCAACTCGTTTAATGGGATAGTCCGTCTGGATGAAAATAAAAACATTATAGTCGACAAGATATAATTTATATTTAATCAACTTTAATTTTTTAATTTACAAATTCGTATTTCATTATCTTTGTACAAGATAGAAGGTGGCCCGGCAACATAAAATCTGAAAACAAGTTTTCATTTGCTATTGCACTCGCCTTTCCCTATATTTGAATCGGTAAACCAAAGATCTAAAATGTCTATTATAGAATACTTAGCAAATACAAGCCGCCACTATACCTCTGTTACTACACCCCAAACTACAGAAATTTTTGTCCTAACGATACAAACAAACTAGTGACACCTTGGGTAAAATTATTACCGGAACAACCTGACGAAACGCCTGAATTCGATAAAAATGTACAAACGACTTCCGGCCGTGGAAAAGTTATATTCCGATTAAAAAATCCTCAAATCGTAGACTGCATCAGAACAGTTCCCCGAAATGCAGATAATATTATACATCCTAATGAAAATTATAGTTTATTTTATTGGAAACAGGGATGGAAACTATACAAACACCAAAACAGTCAGTATAATTATCTAGAATTTAAGCAACTCCTGAAAACCGACTATATCGGTTAAGAAATAATAGTCGAGGTGTGGAGTAAGTTTCGTTCATACTGGAAAATGGTATACAAAAATTTATTTATTACGATATCTTGACAAATTCTTTAGAAACTATAACTAATCTAAATTGAAAAATATTCTTATAGATTATCAAGTCTAATAAATAGTATCAGATTTTATCACAATAATCAATGTGTAATAACAAAAAATTGATTAATGGAATAGATAAAATAGAAGGAACTTAGCTTTTTATGCAAAAAGAAATATTTTATAGTTGATAGAATCTAAAAAAAAAAGTAACTTTATAGCGGCAATTGAAAGTGGCTGTATCATTCGTTTGGATATTCGAAAAATTATCTCTTTTACACAGTAATGTATGTACATAAGCAATTTAAATTCATTCAAAACTCTTTTTCAGGAAAATTATTCCGAAATGGTGAGAATTGCTTTGTTTTATGTTCATGATTTGGCTATTGCCGAAGATATCACCCAAGAAGTGTTTACTAAACTATGGGAGAAAAGAGAAAAACTGGACACGATAGATAATTTGAAAGGATATATTTCCTATGCTATTAAAAATGGTTGTCTGAACTATTTAGAGCACCAACAAGTAGTGAATAAATATCAACAGGAATACATACAACAAATCGCCGAAGATGACTCCACCGATGAGTTTATTCAAAAAGTACAGGTATCTCTGACCCAATTACCCCCTAAAAGACGTAAAATATTGGAATTAAGAGTCATAGACGCAAAGTCGTATCAGGAAATAGCCAAGCAAGAAGGCATATCGATCAATACCGTTAAAGATCATATCAAAAAAGCCTATGCTTTTCTCCGCAAAGAAGTCTATCAAGAAGTTCAGGATTTTATTCTGTTTTTGGCCTTAACTCATTCTCCTAAAATGCTGATTAAAAAATAAAATATTCCTCTTTTTCCGTTATTGTCTCATTTCTGTTTTTATCTTAGTAAACAGGAGTTCAGCTCCAAAACAAGTTGATGATAATTACAAGAATCACTTAAAAATTAAAATAAACCAATCAAATAATTTAAAAATAAACCACACTTTATTAATTGTCAAATGTCTTTATAATACTAACTTAAAAATTTATAATCATGAAAAAACATTTGATTTATTTCGTATTGATAAGCATTTGTATCGGTTGCAATAACTTACAGCAGGAAGACGAAGTGATTTCCCCTTCTGAAAAATTACAAACTAAAACTTCCGATCATAATAAACATCTGGTAACAATTACAACGAATCTGAATGAAGAACTAATCCTTTTTCCAACCATCTACTCCTCCGATGGAATATCAAGGAATGAAGAAGTCGTTTTCAGGAACAGATATGTTGATACCCTAAATAATTGGGATAGTTTTTGGGTAATGCCTTATCCTGTGAAAGGGAAAAAATGGGTAGGTATAGAAGGAGATTATACAGCATACGATACTTCTTTAGACAATAATGCCGGATGTCCCTATTTTGAAGGCGTAATTAATAATAGAGATATAAGTATTCATCTTATCTATGAAGACAGTATTCCACATACAGGGGGAAATTCAGGAAGTGGAGGAGTTACTAATCCTGAGGATAAACCTACCGAAGATATAAATCCCAGCTTAATCCTTATACTCTATTACGCATATACATCTGGATGCTACAATAATGAATATGATTTAGTATTCAAAATTCACAGTGGTCTATATACTCCGGAAGGCATCGATATGAATCCGATGTATGGAGAACCTTTCAGCATAACCTATGCTTTTGCAGGACAAACAAGTAAAACTGCATCTTTAATTCCCAAATCAGACCATTATATACTGAAAGTAAAAGTAGACCCTACACTAAAAGACAAAACATTATTCATATTATCTGGAGAAATACTCATCAAAAAATATAATTATTTAGTAAAAGTAGAAAGTACCATTTTACATTTTTAACTTAATCACTTTCTAAAAAAATTCCATAGCTCAGTTTCATAAATACCACATAGAGAGGGTGAATTCTAAGTCTCAACCAAATTTTTAACGCAGAAAATCGTGATAAAATTTATTTTTATTGCGATTTTCTTTTCTTCCCCCCGCACCGCTTCTTTTTCTTTTCAAAAATCTCGTGATTTGTGAGAGACTTTCGAAAAGAAAAATAATCTTTCCTTCACGCATTTGATTCACCTATGCACTTAATGTAACAAATGGGGTCTTTCTTTTAATAACGGCAAAACATCTTGCAATAATTTTTGCCCTGACCGCATTGATGACCGATGCCTTGTGCTTTCCCTCTGCTATTTTTCTTTTATAATACGCTTTAATTTGTGGATCCCAGGCAATAGCTGTTATGGCAGCCCTGGTCAAGTATACTTTCACTTCCCTGTTTGCTAAATGAGAAGTTTTTGTTTTTCCCCTTATCGAAGTTCCCGATGAGTACTCGAAAGGAGCAACCCCGGAATAACAGGCAAATTTTCGCGGGTCAGAAAACCGTTGAAAATTATCCGTGACACATAAAAGTACAATAGCATTAACCGGTCCTATACCTTTTATACTTGTCAGTAACCGGTAATTTGTAGAAAGAGTAATATGTTCCGTGATGATTTTTTCCATCTCCTCTTCAACATAAGAGATTTTCTCTTTTATTTGACAGATCTGGTTTTCTAAAAAAGTCATGGGAACCATCAGATCTGCCAGCCTGGAAGTTTCACGGGGCAGTTCCAGCAATTTCAGGGAAGATACTTTTTGTTTTACCAGGTTATCCCTTATAACCAGCCAGTTCATCAACCTGACCAAATCTTTATCAGGTAATTCATATAACCTGAGTTTACGGTAATGCAAACTGGCATACTGGGCTATTCGGCGGGCATCTATCCGGTCATTTTTGCCACGTTGCAAGCCGATCGATTTCTTTATTGTCAAGGGACATTCAAGAGCCAGGGGAAAATGGTACTGATAGCTGGATAAACACAAGTCGATCACGTAACTACCCATGTTTTCTGCACAAAAAAGGGCGGTTTCAACTTCCACTCCATGCTGTTTTATCCAATGTAATAATTCTTCGATACCTTCAGGGGTATTGGGAAAGGTATGATGACTTAATTCCTGGTCTAAAGACACCAGACTGGCATCAAAGGACTTTTTTCCCACATCAAGACCTACAAAATGAGAATAATTCATACTTTTGCATTTATAGTTAAACAAAAAGGAGAAGTAGCTAATACATTTAACAGGCCTTAATGCCTAAAATTCTAACTGGCTAAATTCTCCGAAAGTTAGAGTTGCAGTCTGATTCAGCCTATAGTCATGAAAGACTAGTCCAAAAATTAGTGCACTGCAACTCTTCTTTTTCAAAGATACACGATTTTTCGTGTTATTGAATAGTGCAAAAGTAAATGTCCGAAAAGTATTTGGCACCCTCCATTATTTGTATTCCTATTGAAGACTGAAATCAAATATCCGATCCTATAAGGGAGTATTTTGATTTGGGAACAGTTTCTTAAAATGTCCTTCTTTATTTTATCAATCCTTCAATTAATTGTATAAAAATTATCATATTTATATTTCTAAAATTATTTTTTTATCAACCACCCTTTTTCATATCTATCCTGTCATTTATTTACAATACTAAATAAACGTTCATTTATTTTAGTTGAAAATTTATAATATTCATAATGTTTAGAAAGTTAATAAATTGCATGAACACCCGATAAATTGCCAAGGAACAATTAACAATTGACAATGTATCTTCAAGTCTATAATTTCTTTTTATATCTGATTGATAATCAACGATTGCTTTCTTTGTTTCCTTTCTCATTTTTCTTTCCTTATTTCTTTCCTGATGGAAGCGAAGTTTCCAAATAATTATCATTTGTCCATTGTCATCGGTCCATTATTCTTTTGGCGGATTTCCGCAAAAAGAATCGAACGTTTACGTTGTCAAGCCTCAGGCTCGGTAGTAACAATATACATATGGACAAAGACATTATAAACATTCTGGAAAAATTGTTTATCTCTCAGCAATCTTTGACTTCTGAGGAGCAGCGTATTTTCGACGAGTGGATGAAAGAAGCCGGTAACCAGCAGAAACTCTATGAATGGCAACGCCTCGAATCGGCGATCTATGCTCTCGGGACAAGTCGAAAGGCAAACAGTGAAAAAGGCTGGGAAAAAATCAACAAACGAATCAGGCGGCATCGCCTGCGCTTATTGCCTTATGCCGCTGCGGCGATAGTGGTTCTCTGTCTAGGCACAGCGATCCATTTACTTACATCGCAGATAGCGACATCCCCACTCCTTTCCTCAGTTAACAGACAGGAAAATCCGGAGACAAAACAAGTGATGCTGACTTTATCCACAGGCCGGCAAATCCTTTTATCAGACAGTCTGTCTACGATGAGGGAAGCAAACGGTACCGATATTCAAATTAAAGGTAATCAGCTGGTATACAACCCAACAGACACCACTTCCCAACCGGTATACAATACCATAACCATTCCCCGGGGAGGGGAATACAAACTGGTGTTAGCGGATCATACCATTGTTTGGTTAAACTCAGATAGCCAACTGACCTATCCGGTAGCCTTTAATGGGGATACCCGGGAACTTCGATTAAAAGGGGAAGCTTTCTTTGAGGTAACTAAAGACATACATAAACCCTTTATTGTACATACTTCCCAGTTCGATATCCGGGTTACAGGTACTCAATTCAATGTCCGTTCTTATCCGGAAGAAAGAGAAAGTGCCACTTTAGCAGAGGGTAATATCCAATTGGAAATGAATCGTCACATTTATCGAATCGTGCCGGGCCAACAAGCCTACCTTCAAGGCCAAGAAGTAAAAATAAAAGAGGTCGATCTGGAGCATGCTATTGCCTGGCGGCATGATGCTTTTTCCTTTAAAGAAGAACCACTGGGCAATATAATGAATGAATTGAGCCGTTGGTATGATGTCCATATCTTTTACTTGAATCCAGCAGTAAAAAAACTGCATTTCACAGCCTGGTTTCGCCGGAACAGTTCATTAGAGGAAGTCATCGATATACTAAAGAAAACTCAAAAAATAAACGTTGAATTAAAAGGAAAAACAGTAACAGTAAGAGAATTTTAAAACAAAGAGAATGGCCGGAATGTACGCCCATACTTTCCGGCCGGCAAATTTCCCCCAAGGGAACATGTAAAACTATTAACAACAAAGTTATGAATTTTTTATGTAGAAACTTAATCAAACTAATGATTAAAATGAAATTAGCTTGTCTGGTTCTGCTGCTAGGCCTGTCGGGTGTACAAGCCCACGTTTGGTCGCAGACAAGTATGCTCGAACTCAGCGTAAACGACAAAAGTATGGTCGAAGCGATCGAGATACTTCAGAAAAAGACACAATTAAAATTTGTCTTCAATCATGAAGAATTGAACAATTATCGGGTAAATGCTAAAATCCAAGGGAAAACCCTTGAAGAAACACTCGACATTTTATTCAGCGACAAACCGCTGAAGTACGAAATCACAGAAGAACATGTCGTCATCTCCAGAATTTCTGCTGTACAACAACAGCAACCACCCCAAGTGCTAGAAATCACCGGAGTAATCGTCGATGAAAACGGAAATGCGCTTCCCGGAGTAACTGTCATGTTAAAAGGCACCTCTTTAGGCACAGCTTCGGATGTCAATGGTAACTTCAAGTTGCAAGTTCCGGAAAGTAATACACCCAACAGTTTGCTTTGTACCTTTATCGGTATGAAAGCTCAAGAGATCAAATTGGTCCAGGGACAGACCAATTATAAGATCACTTTGGAGGAAGAAACACAAACCTTAAAAGATGTTGTGGTAACCGGTTATTTTCAACGTAAAAAAGTCACTCAAACCGGTTCGGAAGTAGTAGTTGACGGAGACGAACTCCGGAAAGTCGGTTCACTGAATTTATTACAGGCGATCTCTTCTTTCGACCCGGCCGTACGTACTTTGGAAAATAACGAATGGGGTAGTAATCCCAACCGTATGCCGGAAATCACGATACGTGGCGAAAAAGGTTTCGACCTGCGCAGCGAAGCCGATGATTCCCGTACCAACCCCAATGCCCCGCTTTACATCATGGACGGTATAGAAGTATCTGCCGAGACTGTATATGACATGGACATGAACCGGGTTGCTTCATTCTCTATTCTGAAAGATGCTTCCGCCACTTCACTTTACGGTTCACGGGGTGCCAACGGAGTGATCCTGATCACGACCGTGCGTCCTGAAGCAGGAGAAATCAGAGTCACTTTAAATGCCAATTACAACATCTCGGTGCCCGACCTGCGTTCGTATAACCTGATGAACGCCCGGGAAAAACTGGAATTCGAACGTTTAGCCGGTTTGTATACTCATCCCAACAACAACAGAGAGGAACAAACGGTATTGGACATGAAATATAATGAAATATTAGAAGAAATCGAAAGAGGAGTCGACTCTTATTGGTTGTCACAACCATTGCAAACTTCTGTCAACCAACGTTATAGTGCCTATCTTGAAGGTGGAGACGAACATTTCCGTTATGGGATCAACCTCAAGTACGACAAAGACAGAGGGGTCATGAAAAAATCAGGCCGTGATCGTTATGGGATCAACGTTTACTTCAGTTACGATATCGCCGATAAACTGGTTGTTCGCAATGACCTGAGTGTTGAAGACGTAAAAGGATATAACTCTCCTTACGGTTCGTTTTCTCAATATGCAACCATGAATCCTTACGAACGTATCCGGGATGAGGAAGGGGAATTGATCCGGGAATATGTCCGGCATAGTAACAGGATCACCCGTAACCCGTTAATCAACTCTTTATTACCCAATACTTCCTTCGAAAAATACACCCAAATCCGAGATAATCTCCAATTACAATGGCGGACAACCGAACACTTACGCATCAACGGTAGTATCGGTTTGACAAAACAAATCAACCGCGACGAAGCTTTTACTTCGGCTCAATCGACCCGGTTCGACGGTATCACGAACGCTGCCGAAAAGGGTTCTTATGTCATATCCAACGGTTCGAACATGGATATCGAAGGAAACGTCCGGCTAGACTATTCTAATCTTTTTTTCGATCATCTTTCGTTCAGTATGGGTATCGGAAGCGAATTAACTACAACCAAGACACAAGAAGACGGTTACACTGCCACCGGTTTCGTAAATGATAAACTGACCTATCCATCTTATGCCCAGCAATTCCAAAAGAACGGCAAGCCCAGCGGCTACTTCGACAAAGGACGGACCATCGGTTTCTTCGGTAATATCAACATCGGCTGGGACAACCGTTATATCGCCGACTTTTCTTTACGAACGGATGGTTCCAGCCGATTCGGCCGCGATAATCAATTTGCCCCTTTCTGGTCGGTAGGTTTGGCCTGGAACGTCAACCGTGAGAAATTCTGGACGGGTACAGGAAGCATGAAAATCCGGGCTTCAGTCGGTAGCGTAGGTTCTTCCAAGTTCAGTGCAGATCAGGCATTAACCCGTTTTGTATACAATTCTGACGGAGAATACAACGGAATTTACGGAGCTGAACTATTGCAATACGGAAATACAGCTTTAAAATGGCAAAATACATTAAAATACAATCTCGGTTTGGATATGACAGTATGGAAAAACATCATCACCTTAAATTTCGATGCTTATCTGGAACGTACGGAAAACCTATTGATGGATGTCGACGTGGCCCCTTCCACCGGATTTACCTCTTATAAAGAAAACATGGGTTCTCTGGATAATAAAGGTATTGAAGCCCGCCTGCGTCTGAATCTGCTGCGAGGTGACGACAAGGGTTGGAACTGGAACGTCACCTTAAGTGCCTCTCATGAACGGGACAAAATCCGCAAACTGTCCAATGCCATGAAAGCCATGAATGCAGAAGCCATGAAAATAGAAAATAACACCGATAGTACTTCGGTATTTACCATGTACGAAGTGGGACGTTCGCAAAAAGCGTTGATGCTTGTAAAATCATTGGGTATCGACCCTGCAACCGGAAATGAATTGTATTTGAAAAGAGACGGCAGTACTACATTCGATTATGATCCGAACGACCGTGTCGAAGTGGGGAATACTACTCCTAAAATTCAGGGATTCATCAATACGAATCTAAGTTGGAATCACATCGAACTATACATGGCGTTTAACTACGAGTATGGAGCTAAAATATATAACTCTACGCTTGCCCAAAAGGTAGAAGGAGCAAGTCCCTATCAAAATGCCGATAAACGGGTGCTGTACGACCGCTGGAAAAAACCGGGAGACATTGCCATGTTCCGAAGAATCGACGATCAGGGACCAGTCTATCAGAGTTCACGTCTGGTACAAAAAAACAACTATATCCGCATGTCCAGTCTGTCATTGACGTATGACATACCGAGAGAAAAACTGGCCAGAACGTTCATCGAACGTTGCAAGTTCACTTTCTCGATGACGGATGTATTCCGTATTTCGAGCATCAAGCAAGAGAGAGGAACCTCCTATCCTTTTGCCTGGACTTATTCCTTCGGGGTTAATTTAACTTTCTAAAACAGATCATATGAAAACTAAATTATATATTTTCATTATCCTGCTCTTCTCGCTATCGTCCTGTTCGAACTGGCTGGAAGTCGAACTGGATAACAAAGTCGACGACAACAAATTATTCAGCACTCCGGAAGGTTTCAAAGAAGCGTTGGCCGGAGTATATAGCAGGATGTCCAAACAAAACCGGTATGGCGAATATCTCACCATGGAATATCCGGACGTACTGGCTAAATATTACAATGCCAGTACAAATACTTATGAATATTGGAATAATTACAATTATATCTACTCTTCAACCAAAAGTACCATTTCCAATATCTGGAACAATTTATACTCCGACATCGCCCAGGTGAACTGCATTTTAATGTGGGCGGACAAAAATGCCGGGGTTATGGACGAAAACACCCGCAATCAAGTCCGGGGTGAAGCCCTGGCACTTCGGGCCTTCCTTCATTTCGATCTTTACCGGATGTTCTCGCCGGATGTAAAACGTTCGCCTAAAGCAGAGGGTATCCCCTATAACAAAGAGTACGGCGTATCGTTGCCTCCGATGTACTCTGTAGAAGAAGTACTCCAGTTGGTTGTCAACGACTTGAAAGAAGCAGAAGCATGTCTGGCCGACGATCCGATTACGACAGTGGTTCCCTATGCCATCACTTCCACGACAGACGGAGTAGAAGAAGTAAACGCAGCTGCCAAGGATGCTGCCGACCAATATGTAGCACGGGTAAACCTATATGCAGTAAAAGCAATGTTGGCCCGGGTATATCAGGCACGTGGCGAATTCACCAAAGCCGTGGAAAAAGCCAAGGAAATCATCCACAGCGGCAAATTCAGACTACTCGAGTTCAGCAGTATCGACCAAGATGAAAAGACTCTGGATCTCCTGTTTTCGGATGAGCATATCTTTTCGTTACGCAATAACAAAATCATCACCTATAGTCAACGGCTGCACCGGGATAATGCCTCCGGAGGTGCAACCATATTAACTCCTCTGCCGGTGCGTGATGTTGCCACCCTATATGAAAGCAACAACGACGATGCCCGTTATGCCAAATGGTTCAACCTGGGTAAATTAATAAAATTCATGCCCGATACGTTGTCTATTTTTCCTCAGAAAATGCCGTTGATCAAATTGTCGGAAATGTATCTTTTGGTTGCAGAATGTACTGTTACAAGCGAACCGGATACGGCCATGCATTATATCAACATTCTGAGAGATCACCGCATCCGGAACAACACCCATTGGCAAACCATCGGTAAGGAATTCATTTTCCAGGAAATGCAACGTGAATACATAGGAGAGGGTCAATTGTGGTATGCTTATAAACGCAATAATAAAGCCATACCCGGAGACGATGGAGAAATTGCTCCGAGCGACAACATCTTCGTATTTCCTTTCCCCGATGCCGAAATCGAAGACGGACACAGAACGCAGAGATAAAAGGAAAAAGTAAAAGTAAAAAATAAATACTTATGAAAAAATTGATTTATACAATGATTGTAAGCTGCCTGTTCTTCGGACTAGGTAGTTGCGACCAGGAAATCGACTATCCTTACGAAGGGAAAGACCGGATTTATTTCGACTGCTTTACTTTCAATTCTTACACCCGAATCCGAACCTATACGGACTCACTGACCTTTTCATTCGGTTTGATCGCTGATTCCATCCGGATCGATACCGCCAGAATTGTGTTACACTATTCCGGAAATGCTTCGGAACAGGAGCGTATATACCATGTAAAAGTCGTACAGGATTCGACTACAGCCGAAGAAGGGATTCACTACCAACCCATCCAAAAAGAACAGGTTTTCAGGCCGGGCCGATTGACCGATACGCTGAAAATCGTAGTTCTACGTGATCATATGAACTCAAGATTTCTGGATAAGGAACGTTACCGGTTGGAACTCGAACTCGAACCCAGTGAAGATTTCGACCTGGGAATTCGCCAAGGGATCAGAAAAACACTTTGGCTGAATAATTACATGTCGGAACCTGTATGGTGGGAAGGTAATTTTCATGGCCGGTTGGGTTTCTTCCACCCCGAGAAATGGAAAATTCTGATTAATTGGGATAAAGAATTTGCCAACCAGGATAAATGTAAATATGATCAGAATAACCGGGGCCAGGATTACTACAACACCCTGCGAAGTTATATCAATAACGATGCCAATGCCGTTTATGATGAAGATGGGCACAGAGTCTATTTCGATCATGTTGAAGTACCGGAAGAAGAATAAAATTAAGATCAAGAAATAGGAAAGAAAAATTATAAATCTATGAGAAAAATAAATATCTTATATAGCCTATTCATAATATTATTGCTACCGGCATGTTATGAAGATTTAGGGAGTTACGACTATCATGCAATCAACACCCTGGAAGTGGATAGCATTCTTCCTTCCTATAATATCGACCGGTATGACAGCTTGTGTATTCATCCCGTCCTACGGGGCACACAATACAGTGACACGAACCGTTTTACTTACCAATGGGAAATCGGTACTCAAACTGTCGGAACCGCACACGATCTGAACTTGTATGTAGAACTGTCCGAAGGTTTTAAATTCGCCCGTTATGTGGTAACCGATAAAGAAACAGGAGTAAAAAAATACCATACTTTTAATGTCGAGGTAAAAAGTTCCACAGCAGCCGATCTGATCATGATACTGAGCAAATATCAGGGACGTGCCGAACTTTCTTATATCCGTCTGGATAAAGAAGCCGACTGGGAAATCAACTGTTTTAAAGAACGGTACGGAGAAAATCTGGGAACAAATCCACAGCAACTCGTCGTTTGCTATACCGAGCGGATGTCTGCCAATTATCCCTTTACGAATTATTATGGAAGAATCATGACTTTATCCGACAATCAAATTCGTTTACTGGATAAAAATACCCTCGAACCGGACACCATTACTCCTTACCTGACAGGAGCACACTACACCCAATTCATGTTGCCCTATCCTACACCGGATATCAGTATTTACCAGCCGGAATGGATAGATGAAACAATCGGGGCCACCCGTATGCAAACCGCTTATAACAGTTTGTATAACAACAATTATTTTATGCAAATAGGGGGAGGGCGCTTATATACCATGAACCATTACACCCTAGGAGCATCCCGTGCGAATGCCAATCTGAAGAGTCCTTATGAAAACGGCAACCTGTCTTCGTTCGGGTATTGGGATGATATGAGTAACCTTGAATCTTATGGAACAAATATGTATTTAGGTTGCAATGTTGGAGATTTCATTCTGTTCGATAAAGCCAATCACCGTTTTTGTTATAACCGAGGTTCCAGTAGCATATACAGCATTTTAGAAACAGATGTCAAAGCATTTCCGCAGTACAATAATTTATTGTGGGGATCAGCGACGGTAATTACCAATAATACCAGTTTAGCTATTCTAAACAACGGTGACAACTGCCGCATGGTAATTTTACAAAACGGCAAAGGAGGCAAAAACGGTACGACAGATACCAAAAAATTGGTAAAAGATATAGACTGTAGTGGTATCATGAGTGCTCAAAGCAAATTCTACATGATGAAATTCAATGAATATCTATTCTTTACCAAGGGTGATAAATTATATCGTTATAACTTATTGGATGCGATCAACAGTGGTACAGCTCCGTCCAATACTCCGATATTCAGCTTATCGGAATTGGGTTACGGTCCGGAAGCCAAAATCACCTCCCTGTTCGTCTCCCGTTCTGAACAGACTTTGTTACTGGGAGTATCCCGGTACGGAAACGATGCGGAAGCCTCCGGGGAAGAACCGAAAGGCGATGTACTTTGGTTCGACCTGAATGCGTCCAATGTTTCAGTAACCTACAATGAAAAAAAATCTGCCAAAGGTGTAGCTGGAATTCCTGTAGATATCAAAATCAAATTTCAGACGCTCTGGAGAGACGGTCTGAACTATCAGGATGTATTAGTTGATCAATATTAATGAAGTAAATCATGAAAAAACTAAAATTATTATTACCGATAATAGTCTCGTTCTTTTTCTTCGCCTGCTCGGAGGATAATTCGATCTATGAACCTCAGCAAAAAGAAAACATTACGATCGACAAAGTAGAAAACGAGGATCAGGACGAAGAGGAAGAATTACCGGAAGGTCAACTGGTCCCCGGTTTTCATACCGTCAAATTACAAGTAACACAACCAGACGGGCAAATAGTCGAACGCCGTTTCAAATATTATATGCCTATTGCGGCTTATGGAAATCCTTCGTTGATTTTTGAATTCCACGGAAGCTGGGAGTACCAAAAAAAAGGGGCAATTCCGGATCCTATAAAAAACATTGGAGTTTCCGATCCATTAGCCCAGTTAGCGATTCAGAAAAATTGCATTGTCTGTTATCCTGCCGGGGGTGTGGACGAATCATCCAGCGATACCGCTTATATCAACTGGCGGGAGAGCGAAAACCATTTGCCTTTTTTCGATGCGATGGTAAATTATTTCAAAGGTTGTACCCCGACTATCGATGAAAACCGGATTTATTCGACCGGTCAATCCAGCGGAGCTATTTTTTCCTGGGTATTGGCATTCGAACGTCCGGAAGTCGTGGCATCCATTGCTCCACGTGCAGGGCGTATGAATACCGATAACGAAACCAATTTTCCAAACCGTTGTGTACCGGTACGGGTGTTTGCCGGTGAAGACGACAAAACCGTAATACATTCGGGTTTGGTCAGCGATGTGACCAATTGGGCGGAAAGAATCGGAGGATACTTTGGTAACGGTGTGGTCATCGATACATTCTCTATTCCCGACTATGCACATGTCACCACCCGGAAATGGAACGGAGCGAAAGGCGATATCGAGATCTATTCGCTGAAAGGCATCGGCCACGGGGTTTCGTTAAAAGAGTGTTGTCCTTATATGTGGGAATTCCTGGATGTACATACCCTGGATGCCAATCCGGAAAATTTGTTTATTTCCAGCGAAATCGACTCGATCCGAACAGACTGTGGAAAAACCATCGATTTTAAAATTAATTTCACCGAAGGAGCCCAACTGAACTTCACAGAACCCA
>ERZ827452.2245-NODE-2245-length-15180-cov-3.477025_pt1 | contig 15180 bp, 13 predicted proteins | sample MGYA00519866_ERZ827452 | MGnify/ENA primary metagenome ERZ827452 (study PRJEB31778, sample SAMEA3449307) | human gut metagenome | biome: human gut; feature: human-associated habitat; material: faeces | place: United Kingdom | collected 2010/2012 ... | reverse complement strand
TGCCGGAGCGCGTCAGCTGCCGTTCCAGTTCCTTCTCATTGAATCGTTCGCCGCGAAAGACCTCGACGGTTTTTGTTACAGCGGGCAGCGCGTAGCGGTTTTCCTCCAGCTCCGTGACACACGGAATTTTCTCCGGAACCAGCGTCTGTGCGCCCAGCCGTTCAGCCATTTCATCATCCTCCGCAGGCTTCCTCCGAAGCCCCAGCACGACCGCCTGATGGAATCTGGCAAACTCGCCGCTTGTGAATTTCCAGACAGAAAGGTCTGAAAAGTTCTCCGCGAGGATTTTACAGATATCCGGCGTCAGCCGGTAGTACGGCACGATGTAGATGAGCAGGCCGCCCAGCATGAGCGTCCGGATGCTCTGCACCAGAAACTGCTTTTCGCTGCGCACCCGGCTGCCGCCCTCGGTTAGAACGGACAGATACGGTGGGTTTAGAAACAGCACATGGAACGCCTCACGGCTGATCTGGCTGTGAAAGAAGCTGCCGAAGCCAACGCGGTGGAGCCTGGTTTGCGCTTCCTCCGCGCGGTGTTCGTCCAGCTCCATGCCGTAGGTGTAGCAGTTGTTGCCGTCGGCAAGCTGTCGAAGCGCCTTGCCGCAGCCGCAGCATGGATCGAGCAGATTGGTCGTCACGCCCTCCGGAAACTGGATACCGCGCAGGATGTGCGTAATATTCTCCGGGTCTGTCGGGTAATAGCCCATGCGGACATGGTTCATCAGCCGCCCAATGACCGCCGCGTTGACGGTGTCCGTTTGTGGAAGAGACTTTGCAAAGCCGGTCAATACTTCGTAGACAGGCTTGTACGCTCTGGACATAAGATCAAAGCGGCGCAGTCCTGCTTTCAGTTGCCCGGCTTTTTGGGCAAGCGTGGATTCCTCCAATTCCAGAAGATTGCGCTGTGCATCGCCGAGCGCCGCAAGAAGCGCATCCCGCGTTTTCTGCAATTCCAGATAGTACGCATACGCACGCTGCGGCTGCGCTGTGCGGTATTTCTCCACACCGGCGCGGCATTTGAGCAGGCGCTGGCTGCCGCGCAGAATACTTTCTGCCGTCTGCCGAAGCTGTTCCAATGCGTAAAAGGAGCATTTCTGCTCCTTTTGCAATTCCTGTTCCATCCTGCCGTTCCTCACGCCGCAGGCTGAATGCTTTCGGCTGCAAAGTCAAAGACCGGAGCGTTTTCCTCCGGCGTGCCGGGGAGAATGCGCAGTGTGTAGCCTTTGCTTCGCAGCAGCTTGAACGTACTAACCATGCGCTGAAGCTCAAAATCATCCGCTTCATTTGCATCGTTCGCGCAGGCGGCTTTTTCCGCCGCCTGCTGCGCAAGCACCTCCTGCACGACCTTTGCGATGTTGGCTTTCATTTCGGTATCTTCCGGCGTGTCAGTCGGTTCTTCCGCCAGCACTTCTGTGCGCGGATTTTCGAATTTGCCCCGTGACCGGCTTGCCGTCAGGCGCAGCCAGAAGGTCCGCAGCATGGAAAGAAGCAGCGTCAGGATCATGCCGCGCGGCTTCGGCGTCAGATGCACGATCTCATCCGCGTCCGCTTCGCCGATCTCGCTGACCGCCACGGTCAGGCTGGGAGCCTTGACGTAATTGGCGGAGAAGAAACGGGAAACAGCGGCGCTTTCCGAGATCATCGCCTCATTGACGCTGACGCGCTGCGCCAGCAGTCTCCGGCAGATGACTGTGCCGCACTCCAACTCCGTCACATCCACGACGTTCGCGGAAACCTCACCGGCGGTGATAAAGCCTCTGCCGGAAATATGTTTCGCTTTCAGACCGTTCGTGACGTGCAGATGCCCATGGACGATCACGTTGTCCGTGACAAGCGTTTCATAGTTGTACGTCGCACCGGCGGGGATATAGACTGTTTTCATGTTCAAACGTCCTTTCTTTTTACGCTGCTTTCTGTTCTTCCTTGAGCCGTACCGGGAGGACGATGGCGGAGCTGTTGCCCGCCACAAGCGAAATTGCGCCCAGCGGGCTGGTCAGCCGCATCGTCACCAGTTCCTGCTTTTCAAACTGCGTGAGCGCATCCAGCATGAATCTTGCGTCAAAGCCAAAGATGATGCTGCTTTCTGCGCTGATGGAAACCGCCGCTTTGTAGAGGCAGTCCTTCGCACGCAAGGTCAGCAAGCCATTCTCAAACCGGACATAAGGCTTGTCTGCCTTTCCGACGCAGGCCAGCAAATATTTGAGCGCCTGCACAAAGTCCTTCCGATGGAAGCAGAATTCCTCATTCCACTTCTGTGGAACGATGTTCTCATAAATAAGAGGTGTGGCATTCGGAACGCAGTGCGCCGTCAATCGGATCCATTCATTTCGGAATGTGACACATCTCTCGTTTACGTCGATCTGAATATCCGTATTCCCAAACACTTTGAGATGCTCCAGCGCCGGAACAGCGACTGTAAACGGCTTTTCAACACGCAGTCCACCATCATCACAGCAGGCCGCGCGATGTCCTTCCACCGCCCAGATATGCTTCTTCTGGAACAGAACACCCTGATATTCCGGTCTGGTGCTGCGCAGATCTACGGCATACTTTACCTGCTTGACGCATTTGAGAATGTTTGCCGCGTTTGCCGTATAGCTTTGCTTGGCTTCAAACTCCGGCCATGTGGGGCATTCCTCAGCTTCATAAACTGGGAACTTGCCGCCCTTGTCTCCGCAGCGCATGGTTATGATCTGTGATTTCCTTTGGCCGGACAGCTCCAGTTCCAGTTGGCCCGTAAAATAACGGCACACCTTCTGGACACCGGCACTGTTCCAAAACACGAACGCAAAGTCGTCGCCGCTTGCGGGGATTGTCACGGACAGCCATGTACCAAAGTCCGTTGCAGAGAGCGTACAGTGATCCGATGTAAACTCCACCTTGATCTCCTGCAGGACTTTGACCGGACTTTTTGCCGGAATGTCCATCAATGCTGTCATCGCTTTATAAAAGGCTGCTGCGTCTACGGAACTTCTCATGCTGCTTTCCTCCTTGTTTTCTGTAAGGTTGCGCGCATATTGACAGAACCCGTCGCAAACGTGATCTGCCGCACGCGCGTTTCTCCGACGGTCAGGATGTTGTAGATCATGTCCACGACGGCGGTAGCCGCCGTAATATTGGCGGCGATGCTCTGCGGCGCGGAAACAGACGCCTCGGCGCAGCTCAGCTCCGTCGGGAATTTGTCTGTATCCTGCAAAACCTCCGGGAATGCCGCGCCGACGGGACGATAGAACGTGCGCCCGCCGCTGCGGATGCCGCAGACGATCTGCCCGGTGTGCATGCCGTTGCCGCTGTCGATGTAGATAAGATCATCCAGCTTGTAAAAGACTTCGTGGCAGAGCTTTCGGCTCTTGTTGTTGTCCACCGCGCCGATGAGGATCACCAGCTCTTTGACGGTTGGAGAATGCCAGTACGGCCCGGTCGGGAACGTCCGTGCCCGCAGCATGGAAAGAAGCCGCTCGCCGGACTCGATAAACTCCGGCACATACTCCGTTTCCATCCCGAACACGGAGGAATACCGCTCGGCCAGCACCTTTGCCTTGTTTTCCCCAAGGTCAGCCGGTGTGAAGTTCTGGCGAACGAGATTCTTTTCCTCCACGATATCCCCGTCACAGATGATAAAGCGGACAGGCCGTTCCAGCGCGTACAAAAGCCGATACAGATGCGGCGCGATATGTCCGCCGGTGCCTCCAGCTCCCAGCATGACGATCTTTACGGGGCGGTTCTCTGCAAACTTCATCCCGCACCTCCAAGCAATCCGCCCAGGAACGAGCGCACGCCCGCGAAATGTGCGGACGGCGCTTCCGGAAGTTCTGGAAGCTGATGGACGACCCTGCTGTCCCATTCCGCGGGAAAGCCGCTGTCCAGCCCTTCAAGCACCAAGGCGGGCTCGATGGGGACGAAGCTGCCGCCGCAGGAAATGCGGGCGGAGATCTCCGGAAAGAAGCGATCCAGACGGCCGATCACGAGATACAGCCGCGTGCCGCGTTCATCCTGATCGTCGATGGCAGAAAAGACTGCTTTCATGCTGTTGTGCGAGTGAATATCCGCGTAGTACAGATACCGCGTATCGTCCGGAAGGTCTTCATCCGTCAGCCGAACCGTCACACTGTCTTTGGTGACGCGCTGTTTTGGTACGAACGGAACGAATTTCTGTTCCTCGCGATCCCAGTAGATGCGGACAAGGGCTTCAAACTCCGCGCCCGATTCCATCTGGCTTCTGAAAAAGCCGATGATGGAGCGCAGCAGCTCCTGCGGAATGCGAGGAAGAGCCGGGCGAAAGCCGGCTCTTACCTCTGAAAACTCCGTGATCTTGTGCTTGGGCGCGATAAACTCGCCGAGCTCGCTCCGGCGCATCTCATACGTCTGCCCATCCCGCGCGGGGATGAGGCAGATGACCTTGTTGGATGCGCGCGCAGCTTCCAGCGTCGGGAATACGCCCTTGTAGTCCGCGATGCCTTTCTTTTGCATCCGTACCTGCGGCTTCACGACGCACTCCGGATCCTTGACTTTGCCTTTTTTCAGGCTGTCCAGGAATGCCTTAGATTTCTCAATCTCCGCTTTCATGGCCGCGATGGTGTCTGTCTTTGGCGTAGGAACGGTCTTCGTAACATCTCCGTACCGTACCTGCCATGTGACAGCCGACGCATCCTCCAATTCAGGGAAATCATCCGCTTTCTGGATACGCAGAGCCTCGAAGGTCATATCTGCATCCGTGATCTGCTCTCTGGCGCCGCCGTACTGAAAAACGGGCGGCTTGTCAAAGAGCGACAGTTGTGTTTGGGGTCTTGGCGCAATGCTTTTGACCGGGGCTGCTTCTGGGATGGGGTCGCTTTCCGCGCTTGTAAACGCCGAAAAGAGTTCCAGAGGCTGTTTTTCTTCTGCAGGTACTTCCTGCGTCTTTGCAGGGAGCGTCTGTTCCGGCTCGGGCTGTGATTCTGCTGTCTCCGTCTGAGCCTGTTCCGGATCAAACTGGGGCTTGACTTCTTCTGCCAATGTTGGTGCGGGAGGAGGCGGTGCGGGTTCATCCGAACCGCTGCCGAAGATCTTATCTACGTCAAACTCCTCATCATCGCCCAGTAAGGCAAAGCCGTCAAATACGTTTTCTGTGTCTGTCATGCTGTGTCTCCTTTCTTTTTATGTCCGGACGCAAAAAGACCGTAACTGCCAAACGGCAATTACGGTCTTATGAGTCCAATATTTCATTCCATGTCCTGCGCGCGGAACCGGGGGCATACCTGTCCCCAAGTCTTCACCTCCGCCCTGAAATAGCTCCGCCCTTCATCTGCTCTGACCTGGAATACAGCTTTATTGTAGCGCAGCGGCAGGCAGGTGTAAACTTGCGAAATATTAAAGAATCATCTTATTATAATTTTTTCATTTGGCCTGCAGATTGGTTTTACGCATAGTATAGCTGTTAGCGGATCAATATTATACTCGCAGGCAATAATGTGCGCATCTACCATCACACCTATAGCCCATGCAGAAGGATTATCCAATTCCTGAATCTTTTTCCGGCGAATATCATCATATTCCGAAAAACGCTTCTGTATAGCTAACCTCTGTGCAGAAGATAAAGTATTATACTGTATCCAAATTTCTTTTGCAGGACACAGGCTTTGAGCCAATCTGTTTCCTGTATCGATCCATCTCTGAAAGTCGGCTTTTGACTTAAAGACATATTTTGTTTTCATGTAACGGTCCTCCAAAACTCTTGCGCTGACGAGAAATGCAAAGAGCCTTTTTGGTTGATTCTCGGCAATAAGCTGATAACTTTTTGACACTGCTCCTCAGAAAAATAATAGAAAGTGCAAGATTCAATTGCAGACTGGTCTATTGCCTCAAAAATATGAAAGTCATTCCACGGAGAAAGTCCTAAAACTTCTAATTCGCCAGTGATTTGATGTAATTCTTCAAAATGATAATTATCGGTAAAAGTCAGTTCGGGATGCTGTGCCTTTATTTGTACTGCGTATCCCATGTTGGCGGTAATCGTATTTTCATTTTTGACCCAATTATCAATCTCAGCCCTTACCTTCTGATTTGATTGGTATGAATCAACCAGTTTCTCTAGTGCAGCATTAGCTAAAGAATACTGTTTTACCTGAAGTTCTTTATACTCGCCGCAGTGTGTTGATAACGCATTTGAATATAAATATAAATATGAAGGATCAACCGTACAGTCCCTAATTGGAGCATCTGGCAGTTGATTGCGAAAAGATTTGCTATCATATACAGACGCGAGTTTGTCAAACTGCCCATGTATATGATATACTGTTTTCTCAACGACCGAATCAATGTTTGAATCATAGTTTGTTGTAAATATAGTATCAAAGCTCTTTAAATAATCAACAAACTTCCGTGGATAAAGTCGATATAGTTCATTTAGCTTACCATCGTTATAGATGGCAAATAGGTATGCGATTCGAAGTGCTTCTCGAACATAGAATTGATCAGGATTCCCTGTTCCGGTTTTATGGCAACATAAATCATGAAGTAAATAATAGTCTTCAAAACCGATGTCTGTCATCCGCAAAGTGCTAATTCGGGAAGCGTACTGTTCACAAAAAGAATGAATAGAGGCTCTTTCAGCAGAACAATTTGCATATTGATCTTCTTCACCGGCGATTACATTTCTTGCTTCTAAAAAAAGTTGCCCTAGATAGTTTTTCAGAAGATAGGGAAAAGAAATAATAATGTGGGATGGGAAATCTTCTCTATCACAGTTTTTTAGTATTCTTAAGACAATTTGCTGTGTGGTATAATCATTAGGATCAAATTGGATGTTGATTCCATTCCCAACTAATAAATGCTTCATTTTACGCTCCCTTCATATCTTTTTGTCTATATATTGCAGCTATGTACATTTTACCATATCATTGTTGCTCCTGCAATCAATTCTCTCAGATATGCTATTCAACAATTGAAAATGGGCAGAAAATCCTCAGGATTTCCTGCCCATTGTTTGTCTCAAATTCTGTGTGATACTAGACTCCGCACGATCTCATCACCAGCCAGCTCACTTGTCCGATATATCTTCTGACAAAACGGCGTCAGGCTGAAATCCATGCCGGGAGTGCCTGCGTCCAGCAGGATGCCGGTCACGGTGAATTTTCGTGCAGCCTGCACTTTACGGAGCGTTTCCAGATAGTCCTCTGGCAGCTCGCACAGTCCGTCGGTCAGAAAAACAATGTCGGCATTCTCAAAGCCGGTGTCCATGAGCTGGATTGTCTCATCCAAGGGCCGTTTGAAATTCGTGCCGCCGTCGAGGAATGTCTCGGCGGCATTCATCTTATCCTGCATGGAATACTGCCCAGGCAGAAAAACGTCCACCTTGCACGAGGAAGAACCGGCAAAATGAATGAGCGCGAACTTGCGCCGGTTTTCTGCTGCAATATCTAGCAGCGTCAGCGCCACAGCCTTGCCCCATGCAGCAGCATCGCCGCACGTGGAGCCGGATTCGTCGAGGCAGCAGATCATATCGCCCATGCCCTTGTGGACGGGCTCACGCCTGCGGTACTGCTTGAGCCGCCGCTGCTGATACTTCTTCACAAACAGCGGAACCGTCTGCGGCGAGGCAAGCATGGCAAACTCCGAGCCGATGGCGCGGGAAAGATCATTGCCCAGCTCCAGCGCGTAGGTTTCACCGCGCCCGTAGGCGTAGCCGTTGCGTTTGCCCTGCGCGAAGATCTCCCGGAAGCGCCCAAGGTGCTTTGAAATCTCCAAGAGCGCGGGATTTTGCCGTACCTTTTGAAGAAGCTCGGTGTTCACCGCGTTTTTCTCCATCTTTCCGGCATCATCACTCCACGCGCCGAGGATTATCTGAACTTCCTTTGCCTTTTCCGCAGCCGCATCGACGGCGGCAGAAATGCTTTCAGATATAGCGGCTTTGTTTTGCCGTGCCGTGGTATCTACCATCTTTGCAACGGCCTCAGCCTGCTGCGTTTTGCTCTCGGCCTGATTCGCCGCGTCGATCACCGCCTGCTCCAGTGTGGGATTCTGCACAGAATCCCGCATCTGCTCCAAAAGCTCCGTGAGCTTCTGCTGCGCCTGATTCCGTGCCGCTTGCAGCTTTTCAAGCGTTTTCAGCGTACCGTCCTCGCCGCCGAGCACTGGCAGCAGATCATCCAGCTACGCGCCGATCTTTGCTGCAAATTCGGACGCAGCCTCGTAAGCGGGCAGTTCCCGGCCTTCGCAGATCGACTTGATCGTCGGATAGTCCGCATCCTCGGTCACATGGTCGAGCAGCTTTGCGTTGAATTTCTGTGCCTCAGCCGTGAGTCTGTCCGGGTCATTTCGTTTGGGAAACAGCGAATAGAATGACTGAAAAATATCTCTGGACAGCGCAGGAAAGCTGTGCAGCTTGGACGCACCATCCTGCTGGACGGCCTCCAAATTTTCATCGCCCTCGCTCAGATCGCGGTAGATGCAGTCCTCCAGCTTGGAGCTTTGCAATACGCGATCTGTTTTCTGTGCCGTGGGCATTCCGGCATACTGAAAATTGCCCCAGCGGGAATCCAGTACGCTTTGTAATGTGCGGAAATATTTCTTCATCATATACCTCCATAGAAAAGGCAGGGTGGGAAGATCCCACCCTGCACTGTCAGTTTAATAGTTCCCGCCGAAGTTCGGCACAAAGCTGCCGGGCTGGGCACTGCCAAAGTTGGGCGTAAAGCCGCCCGACTGCGCAGGCGCACCGAAGCCCTGCGTGGGTGCAGGGGCAGAACCGCCGTCGTCCTCCTTCTTGCTGTCGCCAAAATAGATGTTTTCCGCAAGAATTTCCGCCGTGCGGCGCTTGTTGCCTTCTTTGTCTTCCCAGTTCCGGATCTGCAAACATCCGGACACGACTGCCATGCGACCTTTCGTAAAATACTTCGCCGCAAATTCAGCCGTGTTTCTCCACGCGACGACATCAAGAAAATCGGTTTCCTTTTTCCCGTCCTGCTGCGAAAAATCGCGGTCTACTGCCACGGAAAATGACGCAACGGAAACGCCGGAGGCCGTCTTGCGAAGCTCCGGATCGCGCGTGAGTCTGCCCATAACTACAATGTGATTCAGCATAAATTACCCTCCTTGAAAATTAGTCCTGTTTGGCTTTCATTTCTTCCAGCTTCTTTTTTATCTCGGAAATTGTAAAGATGCCGTGAAGTTCCTTTCCTACTTTAGGATGCCGAAGCCTCACAGCCCACATGAACACCTTGCTGTTGAACTTTGATTCCGGCATACGCTCAATTTCATCTGAAGAGTAGCGGCGGTCTCGAACTTCCATATACCGAACACCGCTTTCTTCTTCGAAGAACGTATTCATTTCCGGAACCGTTGCCTTAATCCTGATGTGACTTTCCAACGTTGACCTCCCAATCATTACTGCAAGGCTGCCAGCTGCTCCAGCGGCGTGTAAGTAAAGCCAATGGCCTCATGCGCCGCCTTGCTGATGCGCTCCAACTCAGAAAGAAGTCCGTCCGTAAGCGTCTTTTCACTGTCAGAAGCTGCGTTCGCGGCCATCTCGGTCTGCATCTGGTAGAGCCGCACCAGCTCACCGCGGAATTTGCGGAGCGCAGCCTGCTTTGTGCGTACATTTTCCGCCGCACCGCAGACGCTGTCGAAGCCGTCCTTTGCGTCCTGTGCCATGGCAAGGAGGTCACTGACCTTTTCCTGCATGGGGTTGACGCACAGGCGCTCCAACGTGCCGGTTACAAATTCACGGTCGCTCGGCTGCTGCCAGAAGTAATTCCGCAGCACCAGAAGATCCGTCGATGTGACCTCCGTATGTCCCTCCAGCCACGCCTTTGCCTGCGCAATGGAGAAGTAGCTGAGGAATTTTCGGTCGGACACGGGAATTTGTGCACGCAGCGCACAAAGTACGTCGTCCATCAGGTCGTGGATGCTGTCCGGTACCTGAATGGCTGCGACTTCCTGCTGCATAGCGCGCAGCTCCTCCAGCGAGATCGTCGTATGGATAGCGCCGAACGAGCCGCCGAGCTTGTCTTTCAGGATCGCCAGCCGGTGCGCCTTCTCCGAAATATTCTCCGTAACGCTCTTCAATTCCAGCCGGTCATAGAGCGCCGAGAGGATCTTTTCCTCCGGGTCATTGAAATTCGGAATTTCGTTGGACGCGGCGAAAAAAGAGATCGTCGGGATGGGATAGGTCCGGCCTTCATTGGTGTATTTCCGCTCGTTGAGTGCCGTCAGAAGCGCGTTCAGAACGCCGTCATTGCATTTGAAGATCTCATCCAGAAACACAATGTCGGCCTCCGGAATTTTGCCCGCGGTCTGTACGACCGGTTCACAAGGATGCAGCGCGGCGATGGCTTTGCGATAGGCGTCCAGCTTGCCGCTGATCGCTGCCAGCCTCTCAAACGTCGCTGCCTCATTTTTCATTTGCGGCAGGCCGTTCAGGAAGCTCTGCAAGTCAAAGCGCAGGTTCTGGTAGATGCCGTCGCCCTCGAATGCAGATTCCGGCACGGAGCCGGGGATCAGGCTGGAAAGATCGAGCCGCCCGAATAGCTGTTCTTCGTCCGTCTGCTTGGAAAGAAGCCGTTCGAATTGCTTCGCACCCGTGATGCGGCTGCGGAAAGCGTTGATCGCGTAGCTCTTTGCCTGTCCGGGATCGCCCAGAATAAACAGGTTCTTCCGCGTCAGGAGCGCAATGGCAATCAGCTCGACCAGTTCTTCACGCTCGGAAACGGCGCTATTTACATCGGCCATAACAGCCAGCATTTTATCTCGTAAGCTCATGCGGCATCCCTCATGCGGTAGGCGTCCAGCGAGATTACATTGCTGTGCGCTGTTTTCTGAAGCTCCATGCGGAGCTGTGCGAAGATATGCTGCTCCAGATCGCCTTTCTCCGGATCAAACGACATGACCGCCCGGATGAGCCGCAGCGCAAGCTGCTGGTACACATCGTCCGTGTCCAGCTTTGCCGCGCGGATGAGCGCACGGTTCTGCTTCATCACGGTCTTGATGCACCACAGATGGTTTTCCACGATGGCGTTTCTCTGAAAAATGGTGAAATTGTTTTTCATGGTCTTTCTCCTTTGTATTTGGGGAGGCAGATGCCTCCATTTGTGTTTTGTCAGGCGGTAGCCTTTTTCTGTTCTCTGCGGTTCTGTCTGGCGCGTTCAGCGTCAAATGTCGGGGCTGGGATGAAGCCGTCCAGTGTCTTATAGAGGATGACGGACTGTACGCCGTCAAAGACCTCCACGACCTGATGCAGCCCCAGATGCACATTCAAAAGTTCCTCTACGGGTGTGGTACGAACCTGCTTCTGGAACGCATATGCGTCCAGATCAAGCTGCCGCACCTCGGAGAGCGTGTATCTGGATGCCGTAGGGCCGATCTCCCGTCCGAGAGACTTGCAGAGATTTTCGTGCATGAGCCAGCTTTCCGTGCTGGCAAAATCATAGATACGCACCAAGCTCGGCCGGATGCGCTTTTTGCACCAGTCCGGCACGCGGAGCATATTGTGCCAGCGTTTTAGTAAGCGCGGCTTTTTCTTTTTTGTGCAGTAGGCTTCTCCAAACTGCACCACCACGCCGCCGAGCTGACCGGGGTTCTGCCCCTTGTACTCAAAAACGTGGTTACAGTCTGTGCATACGGGAACCTTGGGCCGGATCTTCATACGACATTCTCCTTACTTTTTATCCATTTTGGCCCGGCAGAGGTCGATCACACGCTGGCAGGTATCGATCTCGAACCCGCCGATGTGTGTATCCTCCTCCGGGAGCTTTAATTCTCTTGCCAGCCACTGATAGGCTTTTGTCCGGCTGATGTACATTTTCTGCCAGTAAGCGTCGAACACCTGATGGGCTTCGATGCGCTTGAGGCGCAGAATTTCATTCGCCACATCGCCGAGCGGCCGCGTGGTTCCCTTGTGGCAGCCAACGCGGGCATTGCAGTTCTGGCACTGATACAGATATTCGTTCTGCATTCCGAGCCGTTCTGTAGAGCTGCCGTAGACATCAGCAGCTGGAACAAGCCGGATCACGCCGCCGCAGTAGCGGCAGATGGTCGGTTTCTTCAAATAGGCGTATCCTCCTTTTATGCCGCCTCCTTGCGCGGCTTTTTTGTCTTTTGGGGTTTCGATTCGATTGTCTTCGGTTCACGCACCGCCATCTGGAAGCAGACAAGCTCGTCTGTTTTGAGAAGCAGCGCACTGTGCTGCACGACCTCCAGCATGAGCGTTCCGTTCAGCGCTTTCAGGCACTCCATAAGCTGCGCCGGATTGTACCAGTACACGCCCGCAGGCTCGCCGCTCAGCGCGACTACATCCATCGCCGTCTCCGAAATGCCATATTCGCTCTCGCAGCGAACAGTCAGCCGGTTTCCTGCAAAGGACAGGGAAAATCGGTTCTGCGTGCCGGTGACGCTCAGGGCTTGCAAAATGGTATCACGGAGCAGAGCGCTGTCGGTCAGGACAGTAAACTGCTGCTTCAGATTGGACAGCACCTGCGACACGGCAAGATATGGCCCTTCCATAATTCGCGCGGCGAACAGGAAATTCTCCTTCCGAAAGACAATGGCTTTCCCGGTCGTACCGACCTGCAGCTTCTCGCGGTCGCTTACCAGACCTGCCAGCTTTTCCAGCGAAGCGGCAGGCACCAGAAAACTGATATTTCCACGGCTCTCGCGGTCGCCTTTGGCGGATGCGATGCGAAAGCTGTCTGTGCTGACCGCCTGCAAGCCGTCCGCACCGAAGATCAGATTCACACATTTGAGCATGGGGCGGGTCGTATCCTCGGAAACGGCAAACGCCGTTCGTTTGGTGAGTGACGGAATGCCGCTCACAGGCACAGTTGCAGCCGGGCACGGGATCTCCATACGGGGGTACTGTTCCGAGTCCATGGCGGGAATTGCATACTCCGCACTCACGGACGAAATAACGAGCTTTCCGTTTTTCATCTGGAAAGTCACGCGCTCGCCATCCAGCAGGCGCAGCATTCCGGAAAGAAGCGGGGCCTTTACGACAACGCTTCCTTCGCTTTCAATCTGCGCGGGGAGCCGCTGCTCCAACGCGATCTCCAGATTCCCGGACGCAACGGTGAGTGTGTCCTGCTCGGCCTGCAAATACGCGCATTGCAGAATCTCAATCGTGGAAACCCTCGGCGCAATGCGCTCGGCATTCTGCGCCGCGGCAAGCAGCTCTGTTCGGTTGACGATGAATTTCATAGCATTCTCCTTGTTACGCAACGGAATCGAACAAGCTCAGCTGGTTCTCCACCTGCTGCGTTTTCTTCGTCCGTTTGGCTTTCTGCTGTTCCAGCTGCACCATGGCAGCTTGCAGCTTTTCTTCCTGCTCCACTGTAAACACGCGCTTCGGCTGTTCGATCATCGCGGGTAGCGGTAATGCTGCTTCTTTGGCAGGTACTTCTGGTACTTCTCTGTCCGGATTCTCAAACGCCATCTTCCTGAACGCTGCCGCAATATCCTCCACATTGTCGCGGATGCCGAGCATCAGCTCCTTTGCCATCTGCGAGGTCATGTCCTGCACGTCGCTCATTGCGGCAAGTCCTTCCTCGGAGAAGTTTCCTTCAATGAGTCCGGCGACCGCCAGCTTCGAGGCCATGAGCTTCAGGCATTTCTGCTGCATGGTGTCCTCGTAGTAGAGCATATAGACCTTGACCGCGGACGCTTTCTGGTTGATACGCCAGCTTCGGCGCGACGCCTGCCGCAGCGTAAAGAGCTTATAGCCCATGCTGTAGAACACCAGCGTGGTAAAGGCGTTGAGGTCTAAGCCTGTTTCCACCAGAGATGGATTTACGATCAGCACCTGCATTCCGGCAGCCAGCTTCTTCTGCACCCAGTCCTCACGGTCAGTGGTCTTGATCTTGTCGGTCAAAAGCTCCGTGCGATAGCCTTCATCCGTCAGGAGCTTTTTGAGCTTCTGCTGGGAATCCGTGCGCACCCAGCTTGTGTAGATGAGCGCACGCTCCCCGTTCTGGATGGCAGCTCTTACGATCTCCAGCGTCCGCTGTTCCTTTTCTCCGAGCGTGTCCGCGTCCCCGATGTTCTCAGGTTCGACGATGGGTACATCGCTGTCGGGGTAGAGAATGGGCTTCTGGTCATACGGCTGATCCGGATAGACGGTCAGCAGATTCAGATACGCGGAAAGAATCTTCTGTGCTGCGCGGCGGTCCGACCGCAATACCCGTACAAGCGCATTCTCAATGCGTTTGTATTCCGATTGCACGGCCTCATCCATACGGCAGGCAATGGGAATTTCCTCGTAGCTGGGGAGTGCCTTGCCCATGTCGGACAGCGACAAAAACGCCGTTTTTTCCAGCAGGAACCGCGAAAACACCAGCGGCGAAACGCCCGGAAGCTGGCGCGTCCGAACGCTGCTTTTCTGTGATCTGCGCTTTGCCGCGTAGCGTTCATCGGCTTCGGTGTAGGTCGTCTCCACAACGCCATACTCCGTATTGAACAGCGCGGGCTTTTCATGCGGCTTTCCGTCTGCCAGCATCAGCTGCGCCGACGTGCGGTAGAGCAGATGAAAAATGCCGGAGCTGTAGCCATTGATGAGCGTAGCCGTCATGCCGATGACCTTTTTCGCCGTGCCGAACAGCTCTGCCATCGCGTCGCCCTGGCCGCTGTCGTTGTTGTACTCGTGCAGCTCATCCACGATAAGCCCGTCAAGCCTGCCGCGGTACCGCTTCTTGATGTAAGAGCTGAGCGGATACCGCCGGCACGCGCCGCGCGTCGGGAAATATCCGTCTGGATTCTCGTGAAGTGACAGCAAAGCATCCAGCGCGGCAGGGTTCTTTGTCTTCTGCATGGCATGGACTTCCAGCTTCCGATGCACCCAGCCGTATTCCGGAATTTTGACCCACGGAGAAGGCACGCTTGGATTCACCGCTGTCCACAACGGTTCACCGCAATTCATACATTGATGATTGCGCCGGTTTTCCATGCGGAACGCCTCCGGTTTCGCGGTCACCCAGTCGTATGTATCGTCGCTGCTTGGCAATTCTATGACGGAACCACAGCCGGGGCAGCGGAACGCGCCTTTTCGCGCGTCAAACAGAACCGCCGGGCGGCGCATATAGCCGTCTCTGGCCTTTTCCTTGCTGATGACGGCGTAGATACTTTTGTCTCCCTGCCCGTACTGTGCGTACAGGCTGTCCAGCTCTGTAATGCTGCGGACGATGACTCCTGCGGTGTCCGGCAGCGTTTCGGCAATTTC